>Ga0098045_1000675_pt1 | contig 12995 bp, 20 predicted proteins | sample 11_taG_FD_77071 | JGI IMG/M metagenome (GOLD analysis project Ga0098045, IMG submission 77071) | Marine viral communities from the Subarctic Pacific Ocean - 11_ETSP_OMZ_AT15265 metaG | ecosystem: Environmental > Aquatic > Marine > Oceanic | place: Pacific Ocean | collected 2015-01-16 | reverse complement strand
GTGGAAGAAAAACTTGATGCACAAAGAAGAATGGCATGGACTGCAATGGGTTCTATGTTGTTTTTTACTTTATTTTTATTTTTACCCATAGTTGAAGATTCAAGGGTATCTGCTTTGGCAGATTTGCTTGGATTGTTTTATATTGGTCAAGCATCCGTTGTAGGTGCTTATATGGGATTCTCTGCATACATGAATAATAAAAAGAACTAGGATAACCTGTGGAAGAAAAGCAATTACAAATATTTCTTAAAAATGTGGAAGGTGGTTTACTAAACGCCATTAATCAAACTGGTAAGGTAGTTCTTGCAGAACAACAAAAAATAAGTAAAAAACAAGCAGATGACTTGCGAAAAAGAGCAAAGCAAGGTGAAGAACTTGATAGAACACAAATTGCATTTCTCGAAAAAGCAGATGAAAGGGACAAAAAAGCAGAAGAACTACGTGCAGAAAGACGAATAAAAAATGAAAAAGTAATTAGTGATTTTCAGTATAGAGAAATAAAAAGACGACAAGATGCTGGTGAAAAGTTATCACAAGATGATTTAGCACGTTTGAAGAAAAAAGATTTACGTGACAAAGAAAGAGAAATAGAAGAAAAAAAAGGTAGAGAAGTTTTTGCTTCAGTCACAAAACCAATACAAAAACTCAAAGACAATTTTGGTGCTTTGTTCACTGTTTTAGGATTATTCATAAAATTAAAGTTTTTTAAATTTTTTCTAAGCACTGGTATGGGTGGTAAATGGTTAGAAAGTATTCTAGGCATAATTAACTTTTTTGGTGACTTAACAAAAATATGGGGTGATGAAAAAAAACCTCTTGAAGACAAACTCAAAGAAACAATACCATTACTTGGTGAACTGTTTAAAAATGTTTTTATTGCTCTTATGCCTTTTATGGCATTAGCACTTGTTAAATTTTTGGCAGGTAAAGTTCTAACTTTCTTTTTTATAGGTCTTGGTAAACTTGCATTGTCAGGGTTCATTACTACCCTCAAAACAGCAGGAAAAACGATTGCAAGTGTATTTACAAAGGAAAGTGTGGTAAAAGGTTTTGATTTAATTCGTTCAAAGAGTAAAGATTATTTCAAAAGAATTGGGGACGGTTTTAAAAATCTCAAAGCAGATCCAAAAGGTTTTTTCTCAGGGATTGGTACAAAGACGAAAGACTTTTTTGCTAGAATAAATCCATTTGGCAAAGGTGGGTTTCTTTCTAAAATAGGAGACTTTTTTAAAGGTTCTGGTAAAAGTGGTGGAATGATGAAATTTTTCAGAAGTCCAGCATTTAAAATTTTTAAAAATGTTGCTAGTAAAGGTCTAAAGGCAGTTCCATATCTTGGTCAAGTTATCATGGCAATTGAAGGTATTATGGGTGGATTTTCAGCAGGTATGGAAAAATATGAAGAAGGTGGTAGCATAGGTGATATCATAGTTGCTACTTTCGGTGGTATTGTTGATGGGGTTTTCGGATGGATAGTTGATATAGGTGCATGGTTAGCAGGCGTGTTTGGTTTTGAAGAAGTTGAAAAGAAATTAGATGAATTCTCATTCGCTGATTTGTACAGTGGAATGTGGCAAGCAGTTAAAAATTGGTTTTCTGGTGCAGATTCGGACGCACCAGAAGAAAGTTGGTGGTCTTTGTTATGGGGAAAAATAACATCATTATTTGCTAAAATAGGTGACAAAATTAGAGAGTTTGAGTTTGGTGATTTAGTAGATATTTTTTCAGGTGCTGGAGAAATAAAAGGTATAGCAAATAGTCTGGCAGATACAATTTTAAATGACAAAGGATCTTCGGAAGCGTCAAGAAAAACTGCAACCGCTAAAAAACAGCAAGTTGCAAGTATGCACCAAGGTGGTTTCGTTCAAGATGTCCCTGCAATATTACAATCAGGTGAGTATGTCGTTTCAAGACAAAATGTGCAAGCGGCAATGGCAAACGGTGGTAGAGTTTCTGCCTTAGATAGAACAGGATCAAATGGTGCTATGGGCAGTGCACCTATCATAAACAATATCGTAAATAATAACAGCAGTTCAAATGTTTCAAACATGAGCAATACAGTTGCTCGACCATTTAGCGAATTGTACACTGCTTTCACAGGATAAAAAAACCCTGCCTTTGCGACAGGGTTACAGAGATTAGTCTTCTTGTGCTAACTTTGCGAAATATGACATTGCGTCATCATCTTCGTTTTCATTTAATTGCACAGAATCAACTGATTGCATTTTTGGTGCCGAAGCAACTTTCATTGTAGGCGTTTCTTCAACATCCTCATTCACAGTTCTCGGTGCTTGTGCAACACCTGAAACTGTTTCTAAAAATCTTTGTTGTAGTTCTTCGTAAGACTTTATGTTATCCTTACTTACAAACTCTTTCAAAGAATGTTCAGACTTCCAAAGTTTTTCCCTTTCATCGTCAGATGGTCCAATTGCAGTAGATAACTCAAACTCTGATTTGTCATAATTCCAGTATCCGTCAACTTTGCGAATCTTTAGTTTGAAGTTTGCACCTTCCCATAAATCAAATGGGTTAATTGGTGATTCATCTTCAAACTCTGGTTGCATTGCCGCCATGATCTTATCAAAGATTTTCTTACCATACTTATAAAGAAAAACTTTACCTTCGTTTTCAGGATGCTTTGAATCTGAAACAACTAAAATATTACTGTAATAAGATAGTTTTCTTTTTCTATCTCTCGCAATATTTTTGTCAGACTCAATACCTGAATTCCAAAGTTTAGAGTTTTCTTCGCAAACTGGACATTTACCACCAGAAGTTGTTGGGCATGTCTCGATCAACCATTTACCAGTTGGTCCTTGAAATGCGTGATTCCAAACTTTCGCCCAAGGTAAATCGTCACCTTCTGGTTGTGGTAAAAATCGTAGAATCGCATAACCGTTTCCTGATTTGTCAACCTCTGGTTTCCAAAGTCTTTCGTCTCCGTAACTCTTCTTCTCTTGTTGTGTACCTGTATCTTTTTCTACTTGTTGTAGAAGTTTTTCTAATGTGTTTTCTTTTCTTAGTGATTGTATTGTCATTGTATTTTCCTTGTATTAACTTTCTTGTCCACTTTATTCATCATATACTATATTCTTAAATTTTTTATTGAGATCATTATAATTTGTATAATGTACGTTTGAGCACTCACTCCACTCTTCAATCGGTTGTGATATTTTACTATCAGTATTTGGATTGACCTTGTAGAATTGTGTTTGCGGAAACTTATCAAAAACTAATTTGTGTTGTTGAATCCAGTTACCACAATAAACTGCTGTTGCCTTATCGACAAGATATAAATTTGTATTTTTGTAAATGTTATTTACATATTCGTCTTCTGAATATAAATCATGACCTAAGAAATATATTTCATCTGCTTCGTATTTATAAGTAGCAATCAAACTTGAAAGTGGTCCAGATGAAAAACCATAATCGCTGCCGCCCAATGCATCAATTGTAGAACTTGCTTTGTCGATTTCTTCTAACCAAGTTATCCACAACCCACCTCTTGAAAGTAATAAATCTAAATATTGTTTTGGCGAATCAGGGTTTTTTTCAACGACAGCGGTTTTTATTTTTTTCATCTGATCTATATTGATACCATGTATGGCAAACTCTTTTCTGTCAAATTTTTCACTTTCATCAATATAATTTTTTTGATTTGTTTCTGAAATCAAATTCAAATCTGTCAATAGTTCATAGGATTGTTCAGGCATACGATTCCAGTTTTTCATGTATGTAATATTTTCTTTACAGTAACCGCTTCTATAAACTTCGTGTGAAATTTCATGGTCAACTGAAATCAAAACGTCTGGTGTAAAATGCCTATACAAAGCATTGCAACCAACTATCTTACCATATTCTCTGAGTGAATCAAGATTCAAAGGTTTTCTTGACTCACCGTTACCGATACAAAACCATCTATTCATTCAATGTAAATTCTATTCCTTTTATTTTCGTATAACCGCATGCGTGTAAAAATAATAATAGTTCATCACTGATTCTTGACAACGAAACGTCTTCTACATGATCAACTGTAAAATCAAGCAACAACTTCTTTTGATTTTCTTCATCGCAACTATATTCAAGTCTAAATTGTTCTTTCATTTTCTTAACTCCGACCAACTCACAGGAAAATATTGTTTTGCAATATTATCTATTTCTTCTGCAACCATTCTCGATTCCAACTGTGAATCTGGTTTCAATCTCAGATTGCAAACTCTGGCAAATGCCGGTAAAGAACCTGACCAATACCATTCAGTATAAGCAGACTGTGGTAAAATCATTCGTGCTTGCTCTGGTGCAACACCTGATTCTATCATTTGATTATAATAATCTTTTGATAAATTTATAATTTCGTTATGTAAAGAATCAGTCCTTCTTTCTCTGTTCACCCATTCTATATTTTCATTTTCATCTGAACCTTGTTTACGACTGTCTTTTGGTTTTGCTCGCCACTTTTCAGGTAGAAAGAACTCAGGTTCAGTGTCAACGTAACGCCGTGATATTTCATTCCATACCAAACCTATTTGATGTTTGACTAATTGTCTCGCTACAAATATCGGTGCCTTTACACGAATCTGTAAAAAGCAATGGGCAAACGGTGTCCAATGACCATGTTTTGCAAGATAACCAATTAGTTTATTATCTTTTTCAGAAAGTCTCTTTTCATTATGAGTTGTCACATAATCTTCTTCGATTGACTCAGTAACAACTTCTGTCTCCCATTTTGATTCTTTGTTGAATGAAACTCTGGCAGAATTTACAACTGTCAAATCGTCACCCATATGATTTACATAATCAACTTTCATAATAATCCTTTACAATTTTTAAAATTTTTATTTTCTGTTCTACTAAATTTGTACTAATCAAACTCTTATATTTCTTTATAACATTTTCATACTTCGGATAAACTACCACATCATTTACCTTTTCATTTAAAATTTTTGTGTAATTTAAAATCAAATCCAAAGTTGCCATTGTTTCGTGTGAAACTCTTTTTGAAATATATTCTTTTATAATGATTGGATGCTGACCGTCAATGGGAATAAATAATTCATCAAAATTTCCTGTGCTCTTACATAAAGATTTAATGTCTTGCTCAATAACATATGATAAACTTTCATTTCTTTTTTTCCATCCTTTATAATTTTCTTCATTGAAGTTGCCTACCCATCCTTTCGGTTCTTCTAAAAAGTTTGCAATGAAATAGTTTTCAACTTCTTCTTTGTATTTGTTTGATATTCTACTAAAGTAAAATCTATCCTTTCTTTTTATGAATGATTCTAACTTTGCGCCTGTCTTACCATTGTATTTTCTATAATCATATGTATTTGAATTAAAATGTGTTTTCAATGCTAAGTAAGTTTTATATGTATCAAACCCATCCATTATATTGGTAACTTTGAAACTCTCTCCAGATAATTAAAATTTGAGGCATCCGCTTCTATCTTATCTTTTAACGCTTTTGTTATCAAATCTTTTGCAGATTCATATGGTATTTCATACTCTTCGCAATAATCAATAATTGCTTCGATATAACTAATACCTTCTCTTTGAACTGTGCTTTCTATGATGTAAGAAAACTTTTTACGAGTCAGTAGTTCCAACTTTCGCCTCCATTTTAGATTCTAAGTCTTGAAAACTATTTTCTACAATATTTGTCAAAACATTTACAGCAACCTCTTCATACTTTTCTTTTTTCAACTTTCTGTTCTTTTCTGAAATTACTTCATATTCAAAAGAAACTGACATGTCATCGTCGTCAGATTCAATAAACTTTATCTCGCTGTAATGTATGGTTTTACCTGAGTCTTTACCGCTTAGACATTTTACATCCATTTTCATTATACCATCGTCTCTGTTAGCATCGATGATTTCAAATTTCATAATTTCTTTTTTCTTAGGCATACCACATCTCCAAAGTTTCATTCAATAAAGGTATGTAATCACTTTTATCATGCACAAAAGTTTGCACAGTGCCGTCTTCGGTTACACACATAATCACTATCTGATCAATTGGTTGACCTGTTCGTTCTTCGAACATTTGAGCATAAGCAGTTGCTTGAATATAATATGATTCATTCCATTTTTCCTCACGCTCTTTTCTTGATGTCTTGAAATCTATAATAGACAACTTTCCATCATATTCAGCAATACAATCGACACGACCTGCTAACCTGAGTTCATCAGACCACAAAGCAACTTCCTGAGAATAAATGTTATTTATTTTTTCATCAAGAACAGGTTTCAATTGATTGAATAAACAAAGAGACAAAAACCTACCAACGCCGTAAGTTTGAATCATGCTATCCTCTTCGTTGTTTAAATAATATTCACAGAAGTGGTGAACCTGAGTTCCTCTAGTTGCGGAGGTTCTTGATATATGATTTGCTACATCTTCGCCAACTCTGTTTCTCCATTCTTGAATGCCATCATTTTTACGAACTGACAAAACAGTTGTGATTGATGGATAGTAATTACCTTCAGGTGTTTCGTAGTGTCTTTTGCCGTTGATGTTTTTTGTTTTAATATCTGGTATTGAATTTGAATTTAAGTGATTAAAGGTTTTAGTCCTTTCAAAATTTAACATAATATAAGTATAACCTAAAAGTCAAAAAAAGTAAACAACTTTTTTTATAATTCTAAATCTTGCCAATTTTTGTTTGAAAGTTCAAATATACCTTTGAGTTCGGTTGGATATTTTGCAACACCGTATGTTTCTAAAATATTTTCTTCAGAAAAAACAAATGGTCTACCTTTCACTCTTGACATAAACTCACCGCTTTTACCAAAGATTGCGCCACCTTGCTTTGAATTTTTACCAAATCCCGGATAACCATTTGGACATTTGTTTGTACCAAATAAAGTTGCGGCACTACCTGCTTCACCAAAGATAATAGAATCTTGCTCAAACTCTTGACCAAGTTTCATAAGCGTGTTTTTCAAGTTACCTTTATCTTGTATGTCTACAACTAAAAAAGAACTTTCACCTACCTCTTTGGCATCCTTTGTGCCATAGTTTTCAATGTAAGAACCTTTTATTTTTGTGACTGAATAACCTTTTGCTCGTAACTTTGAAAGTAAAGATTTATTTCTTTGAAGGTTTTGTTTTTTTGTGTATGGTTCACCTGTACCACATTCAGGTGCAAACCTGAATGCAGTTATGGTACCATAATCATGTTTTCTAGTTTGTCGATAGATTCTTGACAAACTAGATTCGTTTACATAATTTTCGAAACTTTTCATTTAATAATTTATACCAGCATCGTATTTTGTTTTTCCATCACTACGTCTTGTTGCGGTAAGTGCTTGCTTACGATTCTTTCTTCTTGTAGTGTGTGATACGTGAACCCATCCTGAGTTTGGGTCACCTTTTGTATGAAACTCTAAGATGCACTGATCGAAATCTAAATTCATACAAATCCAATCAGCGAGTTCACCGTTTGATTTTCCCATAATTTCAATATCTGCTGCTTCACCTTTTGAGTGTTGTGATTTGCTGGATCCACCGATTGCTTCATTTAGTGCTTCGCTTCGATAACCAGATGTAACTGTCACGGCACCAAACTCATCACGAATTTTTTGTAGGACATTTTCTGCCAATGCTTGTGCGCTTTCTAAATGCTCTTCGGGCATTGAGTTGTCAATACCTTTTCTTGATGCTGTTTGTGATTTGATAAATTCTGACACTGTAAAGTTTTTGCTTAATCTCATTTATTCTATTCCTAGTTTTATTTTATTTATAAGATAGTTCCTTACAATCCCAGACCTAACAATGTCTGCAACTGTAAATTCGACGCAAGAGAATTCTTCCATCTTATTTAAAATACTTATAAAAACTTGCATGCCTTCTTTTTCTGAATTCTTTTGCAAGTCTGTTTGAAAAAAGTCACCGCAAAAAATTACTTTTGAATTTTGACCAATACGAGTCATGATTGTGTCAAGTTCATGAAAGTTTAAATTTTGGCATTCATCAACAATCACAATTGAATTGTCCAACGTAACACCTCTTAAAAAAGATGTGGTCAAAAACAAAACGGTGTCTTGTCGTTTCAATTGATCATATAAATGCATGAATGATTGCTCAGTTGGCATCTCAAACATAAACTGTACCATGTTTTGATAAGGCACTTGAAATAATATTGTTTTGTCTTCTTCGTCTCCCGGAAGAAAACCAATATCACGTGTTGGCACTGCTGATCGAACAAGTATAACTCTTTCATACGGTGTTCTGTCATTTAGAACTTCTTTCAATGAATTATACAATGATATAAATGTTTTACCTGTGCCAGCGGCACCGTACAAAAATAAGTTCTGACCTTTTTCATATTCGTCGAACGCAATTTTCTGATTGTCAGTTATTGGTTCAACCTTGACAAGATTCTTACTTGTTATCTGTAATTTTTTACCCATTGTTAATCCTTTTGTTATTGTCTGTAATTGCTTTTTCTGTTTTCATTTCTTTCACAGATTTTCTACGATATCTATCAGCAAGTGGACTGTTTGGATGTGCGTCTGCTATTCGATTTAGATTGTCTTTCCAACCTGAATCTGTTCTGCTATCGACAGAACCAACTCCACCTATGATTGAAACAGTTTCATAAATCTGAACTATGTTTGGATCTTTTGTCAATTCTTCCATTTGAGATATTGACATAAAGTCTTCCCATATTTCGTTTGTTTCTTTATTTTGAAATTTGTATGTTGGCATTTTTTACTCCGAACCAAGTTGGTGTTGGTCTATTTTTCCATGTCGCAAAGCGTTTCTTTGCTACGTTATAAAAGTTTCTGTATGCTTGCAATGAATTATTTGTTACCATACATTCAGGAAACTGTTTCATTGCTTGTGGTATCGGCGTTGTATGACCGAGTGATGGGCAATTTTTAGGTGGGTTCATAAGCAACTCAAAGTCTCTTTGTGAACCATGCACTTTACCGTAACGGTAAGTGTATTCTTTGAGACAAGCAACATAAACTCTATACATCAAATCATAATTTTCTTGACATTCACGCAACCATATATTTGTTGGATGGTTTACATGAGAAGCAAGAAAAAGTTTTTGATCTAAGGTTTGATTAGGGTGTTTCCATCTTTTGATCTTACGATTGTTTGCCGTAAGTTCATAACTCATCGTACCATCTAAAACACGATGTGCAGTGGATAAACACTGCTTGTATTCTGTAACCATTTTCACTATGTGACGATCACAATGAAACCTAGCACATTCTTCTGGATCTTCGCTCAAATAAAAGAAATTCATAATTCACCTCTACATTTTATAAAATATATGCTTGTTGATTTTTATCGTTCTGTATTTCTTATTCGCCCAAAATGGATTCACGTAATCGGCGTGATAGTGTGTGGCATACTTAGTGATTGATTTTACAGATTCTTTGTTTTTCATAATCTGTTTTGCCAAAAGATGTATGTTTCTATAAAACTCTTTTTCTTTTGGTTTGTCTGGTAGTTTGTCGCAAGTCCAACTGAACTGGCATTTGTTACTTACTTTTGGATTCGCAGAACCTTGATATATGACACCACAAATTGAATTTGGATATCTTTTGTCTGCAACTCTATTCAGAACAACCGAACTTACTGCTAACATTCCTTTATAACTTTCACCTCTCGCCTCATGATACATATTCATTGCGAGACAATGAGACTCCTTTTTCATTTCATACCCTTTAACTTTTTGTGTAAAAGATGGGTTCGCCAAACTAATTACAATCGCTAATTTTACCAACATTTCCTCCATTTAATTATTTTTAATAAAATTTTCATCCCAATCAAACGCTTCTCTAATCACAACGGCACTTACTTTGTACTCATTATGAACTGCTTGGTCTTTAACCAAACCTAGAAACTTTGCTTCATCTTTATGTAAAGATTCAAGCAATTGTATAAACATATTTTCTCTTTTGAATTGTGGTAGTTTATCGTTACCACCTTTCAAGAAATTGTATAATGTTTTTGCACTCTGTTCTAATCTTGAATGTTCTGTACCTTCAGGTGCTTCGTTTTCAATATAAGGAACATCACCTTCTGGTAATAACCATTTGATGTTTGTATCATACGCCGCTTTACATATCATTCTTAATTGTGGCGAATCGTATTGTTTCAATACGTCAACTTTCTTTTTCTTTACGTTACCGTTACTTGCTTTTTTAAAAATCTCACTTATAAGTGGTCTATATGTTTCTTCCATTTCAAAACTCCGTTAATGTATCCATTAAATTTTTTAGTCTATTCTTTACAAAGTAAGATAATAATTTTGATCTACTTTGTGCTGTTGTTTTCAAATATACATCGACACAATTTGATTGTATATTTTCAGGTATGTATTCCAAGTCAATCAACATTTGATTTCTTTGATAATTTCTCAGCATTTCTTCAGTACAAAAACTTTCAGGTGGCAATGTCACCCAGTTTTCTACTTTCTTTTTTTGCAAAGGTGACTGACGAATGCCATCGGCAATTGAATTGTCCTTCGACAAAAAGTTTGGTATACCATCGCTCACATCACCTTGCATAATATGTTGTTTGATGTAACAAGCAGGGTCTTCGCATTCAACCATTTTTTTCATGACTGGATTGTATTGATGCACGAAAGTGTGTTTTTGTAATTGTTTGAAATCTTTGTCACCAGAAATAATCAATATCTTAGAATCTGTATCGTTTTTTGCATAATAATTTACAATCGAACCAATGATGTCATCTGCTTCTGATTTTTCAATTTGTAAAACCTTATATGGAAAGTTATCAGACAATTCATCTTTGATTTGATGTAAAGTATTAAATATAGATTGCCAATCAATTGAAGACTTTTCTCTGCCTTTCTTTCGATTGATTTTATATTGTGGAAAATAATCTCGTCTCCACGTATTGGACGAATCATAACATAAAACAAGTTCACCATAATCTTGAAAAAACTTTTGTCTGTAAGACCTAAGTGAATTCAAAATCATATGACGAATAAGTTCAATGTCAATGCTCTTGTGTGTATTTAAATGTACCATGAGGTTACTGATTGTAACCTGACTCATATCAACTAATATCATAATTATAATTCTCGTTTGTTACTTCTTTTTTTCTCCCGTATATTTCTTCTTTTTACAGAAACTTTTTTTCTATGACTAATTGATGAAGGTTTTTCATAATACCTTCTTTGTTTCAATTCAATCATGGTGTCTTCTTTTTTGAGTTTAGACTTCAACTGTTTCATAGCAACTTCGATGTTATTATCAAATACATGAACAATTGTACCTTCACCTAACCCATATTTATTTTTATATTGCATGGTAGTCTTATTTATAGAGATATAATAGCACATAATGAAAAGATTGTAAAGCACTTTTTTATCATTTTTACACTTTTTTTCATAATTTGAACTCAAATTTAGGTTGTTTGTGCATCCAATCAAAGAATTTGACGTATTCGAGTTCCCTTTCTTTGCACATATCCAGATAATAAGGTATCTGATTATGGTCTATTTTACCAGAAGGAACAGGGATTGAAACGCCTGCTGTCTCGATTAATCCTTCGTTTTTCCAAGTGTTACCTTTCAATACTAAGAATTTACACTTTGCTTTTGCGGCAGCATATAGTTCATGATGCCTACCTGTAATAAACCAATTTGTAGACCTTAGAGTGTTTACCATAAAATCCCATTCATTTACAAATATGTCAAGAAACGGAACGTCCTTTACTCTGTAATCGTTATTGAAAAAGAACTTACCAGTGATTAGTTCATTTGATTCTTTTTCTTCATAAGTCACATCATTGAAAAAAGATAAGTCTATATTTACATGAGATTTTATATCACTATTCATCAATTCTTTTTGTGATATAATTTCTCGAACAGAAATATAAGTGTCTTGTAAAACTTCTTTGAGTTCGTTGTCAATAATCATTGCTTGCCAAACAGTATTGATTAGAAAGGTTTTTTTACCTATTCTTTTTGCATATCTAAGTGTGTCTAATAATTTATGAGCATGCACTGCGTCATGGTGCATTGTGCCTTCGCCGTTTACAATTACAGCATCTGACATTGCAATTTTATTTTTATACTCAGAAACTAAATTGTAAACTCCGTTACCAAAAACGGAATCTATAATTTGATGATTATTTGAAATCAAATTGTTATGAATATAATCCATAACTTTTGCACAACCTTTATGATACTTTGAAGTGTTATTGAAAATTATTACTTTCATTTATTCATACTAATAAAATATTCAGCGTCAATCACTACCAGCGGTTTCTTACCATTTCTTTTCATAACTACGATTGGTTCATAGTTACCTGAGTTTACCTTTGCTTGATCATACGCATCCCAGACATTCAACTTTTCTACATTCTTACATTCAATAGAGAATGGAAACTTTTCTCTCGCCGCACGTGCCAACATAACGTCTTCTCCCTGTGCACCCATCGAACGTGATTCAACGTCTTCAGGATGAACATCAAGTGATTCAATTAGTTGGTCACGAACCCATTGTTGTAACCTGCGACCCTTTGCTTTTGCTGATGAAGTTTTCACTCTTTCACCCACTTTGAACGACCTAACTTGTAACCTTCAGGTTCAGTTCCTTCATACCCTAAATAATTATCGATACCATTTGTGTACCATCTTTTACTTTTATGCCCACCGAAACTTTTTTTACCTTTCTTTTTTTCGCTAAGATTTTGTTTTAGTTTTTTTGGTCGCCCTTGATAATAACCGTCTGGTTGTGTTCCGGGTTCACCATAGTAACTTTCAACGCCGTTTGTGTACCATTTGAAACCTTCTACAGCAGATTTTCCATACATACCATTTTTTTCACCGAAAAATTTTTTTGCTGGTCTTCCGATAGTTGGTAGAAAACCTTTTACCCATCCTTCTGGTAACTCATGTAATCTTTTCACTTCTTTTGTTTCAGGATGGTAACACCAAAACGAACCTTTATATTTTTTTCTGGTTGCTTCGCCGCCTTTTTTACTACAATTTTTAATCACTTTT
>Ga0098045_1000669_pt1 | contig 13149 bp, 38 predicted proteins | sample 11_taG_FD_77071 | JGI IMG/M metagenome (GOLD analysis project Ga0098045, IMG submission 77071) | Marine viral communities from the Subarctic Pacific Ocean - 11_ETSP_OMZ_AT15265 metaG | ecosystem: Environmental > Aquatic > Marine > Oceanic | place: Pacific Ocean | collected 2015-01-16 | reverse complement strand
TGTAGAGAAATACTCCACCCTCGTTCTGAGGATTAGCAGGATCCTTTACAACATAGATGTTAGCGTAAAAAGAAAGCTTACGTTTCTGTTTACGGACTGTATCCTTATCAGCATCATTACCACTGTTCCACAGTTCACGGTTCAGTTCACCCAGAGGGTCTTTCTGTCCGATAGTCGTGAGTGAGTTCTCGATATACCATCCACCGTTTCCTTGGAAGGCATGAGAGAACATCTTTGCCCAAGGGAGATCTTCTCCATCAGGTGCTGGGAGGAATCGAATGACGGCATAACCGTTACCACTCTTATCCATGACTGGTTTCCATAGGCGTTCATCAGCTCCGCCTTGGCCACCTCCATTTTGCTTCTCTACTTCTTTAACAAGTTTGGCAGTAAGACTACCAAGAGAAGACTGCTTCTTTAGGTCTCCGAAACCCATTTTGTACCTCGTATGTTTTGTATTTGGCTTGTGTGACTTAGCTTAGGGATCGTCCAGCCCAGTATTATTATAGTCTAACTTTCAGCGATTGCCTTTTTCATGTTGGTAATAATACCTGTCATGTTAGCAAACACATATGAAATGTCTGTGTTAGGTGGGAATCCCAACATCACTGCCTGACTCATGATGGTTTCCTTCATGCTCTTTGCATCAGGATCATCTGACAGACTCATCCTAGTATATAGGATCCTTTGTTTAGTCAGAAGTTTTTCCAATACTTCAACGTGATAGAGTTTATCTTCTCTATTCATATCAGAGAAGGCATACATTTTCTCATAGATCTCTTCTTGTAGGGTAGAGATCTCTTTTAATTCTTCCTGAACAAACTCTGAATTGAAAAAACTCATCTTCCTAATACAACTTCTTTTAAAATCTTTTTGTACTTAAATGTATCTATATTCATAAACGGTGAGTACTTTTTCATCTTCATACTCACTGATTCCCATACAGGATCTTTGAGAGAACCATCAAACCTGTTCTTATATGAAAGTATTCTATCACAGATAATCAAAGTTTCAAGAGAGACTTCCTTACTAAGGTGTTTCTTCAGGATGATAGGATGTCCCTTGGTACAATCAAATACATCATCAATCTTATTGTCATCAAATATCTTTTCACACTCCTCTCTGAAAAGATAACTCATACTTTGTTGTTGTTTCTTCCACTCTTGATAGAGAGTCTCACCTTCTCTTACCAAGTTACCAATCCAAATCTTAGAGTTATCATCAGACAAGGCATAGTTGGAGATGAATAATTCTTTTATCTCCTGATCATCATACTTCCTAGAGAGTTTCTCGAACCAGAACCTCTGTTTGTTTTTGTAAAAGCTATTCAGACTACATCTCACTTTACCTTGATACTTTTGATAGTCATAAGACTCACTTGTAAAGTGTCTTGATATACCAAGGTATGTTTTATAAACTTCGTAGTCTGTCACTTTAGGAATCATAATGGGAGTTTAGCATGTGATGTACGCTTGAGAAGATTGTTTTCCATGGCTTCCACCTTGATCTTCTCTTTCAATGGTTTGGATATCAGTTTGGGAACTGACTCAACATCCAAGTTGTTCTCTTCACAAAAGTGAATGATAGCATCAACATACTTCATCTCCTTTGAGTTGTGAACTAACTTCTCGATCTCTTCGGCAAATCTCTGAGGACAATAGAACTTGCTCTCAAAGATTTCGTTTAGTTTCTTCTCTTCAGGATTAAGCATATTCCTGTAATTTAGATTCAACAAACTCTCTAATATACTCGGAGAGAAGGTTGATGTACTTTTTCTTGTCTCGTTCTTCATAGACTACACATTCACCGTCTTCACATGTCATGATAATGACAAACTTCTTAACCATTATACCCTTCATCTCATACAACATACAAGCGTATGCTGCACACTGGACAAAGTAATCTTCAATCCACTCCCGTGGTTTGGGTTTAGCTGATGTCTTAAAGTCAATAACTGCCAACTCGCCATCAAACTCAGCGATACAATCAACACTACCAGCAATGCCAAGTTGGGTGCTGTAGAGTGCCGTCTCTTGACAAAGGATGTTATCAATCTTATTCAGTTCAGGTTTAGCCTGTTTGAATAGGAACTGAGATAGAGGAAGAACATCAGAGAAAGTCTCCGAGTTATTCAGATACTCTTCAATCAACGTATGAGCATCAGTACCACGATGTGTGGCTTTACGAGTGATGTTGTTGGCAACTTCTTCACCTACTTTTGCTCTCCACTTCTTAAACTTGTTACGATTCCTCCAACTAATCACAGAAGTGATCGAAGGCATCTTTACTAGTTCTTCTGTTCCAAATACTTTGTAGTAACGAACTCCATCAATCGTCTCTCGTTCAATGGGAACGAAAGGTACATCACTATGTGTAAACATTAAAGACCTAATTCAAGTTTTGCAATGATGTATTCCTTAACCAATCCACTTCTACAGATGTCTTCTGCCTGGAACTCAATCGTAGCAAACGAAGGCATGTTCTTGATGATAGACATGAAGTCAACAATACCATTCTTCTCAGCTGTCTTAGTCAAGTCAGACTGAGTGGCATCTCCACAGAAGAAGATCTTAGAACTCTCACCTACCCTAGTAATTATACTGTCGAGCTCGTGAAAATTCAAGTTCTGGAACTCGTCAATAATCAAGATGGCATTATCAAACGTGGTACCACGAATGAATGATGTACTCCAGAAACTAATAGTTCCTTGTGCCTTGAGGTTAGCATACAACATTTCAAAGGAGTTGTCATCTGGCATCTCGAACATGTATTTTACCATGTTCTTGTACGGGATCTGATACAAAGATGATTTATCTTCATGATCGCCAGGAAGGAACCCAATCTCTCGGGTAGCCACAAGAGACCTGACGATGTAGATCTTGTCGTAAGGTGTCTTAGGATCTAGGACATCCAGAAGAGCGTTGTAGAGGGTGATAAAGGTTTTACCTGTACCAGCCACACCATATGCAACCAAGTTCTGATCTTTCCCATACTCTTCAAAGAACTTTTGTTGGTTCTCAGTGAGAGGATCAATCTTTTTAATGTAATCTAAATTGATTGGTTTCTTTCTTTTCATTGCCCTATTACTTGTACCAAAGGGAACAGGGTTCGTACCAATACCGGACTTACTCTTTCTAGGCATGTGATTCAAATAGGTTTAACAATTGACTTAGGAGCTTTGGATGCCTTGTGAAGAACATCATTCCAACCTGGATGGGTCTTCTTCAGTTTATCATAAACTTCTCCAACCATACCAATCGATGGTGCTGCTCCTTGAGACCAATCCCTTTTCCATTCAGGATTGTCTTCATACCACTGTGTAATCTCATGGACACTAACATCAATGATCTTAGTTTCCCCAGTATCTGTATTGATTACGTCATATTTCGCCATAATAACTCCCGAGGTTTTGTATTTATACGTCCCATTCCATCGCTTCTGCGATAGATGGGAACTGTTCTACAAAGATTTCTTTACAGTTGTTTGCAATATCCATATGTTCTTTCTGAGTTCCGTTAGAAGATCTCAGATCAATATAGTGTAACCAACTGCGAATTGATCCTGTCATGTAGATTCTAGTTGGTGTTGCAAGAGGTAACACAAATCGTGCACACTCCTTAGCCACACCTGCTGACAACATCTGTTGATACAGGGAGTTGGCAGAACTGAAGAGAGTTACCATCTGTCTCTCAAGTTTATCAATAAGTTCAGGATCAAGATCATCAATACTATTCTGTCTATTCTTATCATCCTGACGACGAAGTTCAGGCAGTTCAATCTCACCTAGGAAATTTGTAGAGGCATACCTCTGTGAAAACTCCTGGAAAGTGAACGAACGGTGACGCAGTATTTGAGCTGCGATACCCCTGTTAGTTGTGATCTCTAGAGTCATGAACGCCTGTTCAAAGATACTCCAGTGTTGGTGTTTGATACAATACTTTAGTAGGCCAGAAAACTTTTCGTTGTCCTGGTTGTTTGGATTACTCACCCTAGCACAGAATGCTATATGTTTTTCAGCATCAGGTGTAACCGATACTAACTTAGCTCCGGGTTTCATCTTTTCGTTTTGGTCCATTGGGGATTTTTCCATTCGAGTCACAATTGTTACAATAAAAAGAATACTTATACTTAAACCCACTTACATGTTGGAAGTGATCTAAGTCTAATGGATATTCAGAATTACACTTACTACAAATCCTTGTCTTGGGATTTTCTAATTTGTTTGAGCTGTTTGTATTCAGCTTTAACTCTTTGGTGGGCTTGCTCTGCGGTGAGTTTCCCAGCCATTTCGCTAGCACAGATAAATTCAACTTGTATACCAAAGTTTCTTAGAGCCTTTTCGTAAATATTCAGAGTGTACATTAAGTGCTGTTTAAATTAGAAAAATAAGTTTTGAAGTAGGGTTCGATACCATGGGAAATTTTATTCCCTTGACTGATCCAGGTATCAACACATTCGTAAATATCTTTGGTTGAGTAGGAGGCTTCTTCAATCCTTGCTCCACCATACTTATTTAGAAGAATCGACAGACAAACCCCTCTAAGTTTCAATCTCTCACCAGTGTACCTCCAATCACTCGTCATCTTCAAATACCTCATCATAATCTGGGAGAGGAGGGAGTGTCTCTTCCATTCGTTCAGTATAAGCCTTTACATCAGAATAAACTTCAGACTCCAGTGCATCAACTAACAGTCTTAGGTTTCTGGTTATTAGTTTGAGTTTATCTTTTTCCATTAAAAAAGGGAGTATTACCTCCCTTAATTATATCACTTGTTGTTAGAACAAACAAGTGTCTTCTTGGTCAACTCAAGTTGGGCTACCTTGATAGCTTTTTTCTTGAGAATCTTTTTTTGCTCGATGGCAAGTACATTCATTTTGATACCTCCACTTTTACAGTTTCGGTGTGGTTGATACCACGATAAACTTCAGTTACTCTTTTGGTAACTTGGGGTCTGTTCTGATACTCAACTGTGTCGTATGACACACCACGATACGTGACTTTCATTTGATACTCCTGAAGTAGTTGGATTTTTAGGCCCCGTTCCTTCAGTTGCCTTTTGCGTCCCATGGACACTCTGGTGTAGATTCTTTTAGAACCTCTACCAATTCAATCTTAACTTCATGGTTAAGATCTTCGTTACTCCTCATCCGTAGCATAATACTATCGGCGTCAGAACAACTGAGTGTTGTATATAAAAAGAAATCAACCATAGGATGAACGCTCCGTTCCGAGTCAACTTACTTGCGTCTAGTTTCCTAGATGAACGACAGTGTTATTATAACACTTCTACACTATTTATGTCAAGGTTAGAACATATTGTTATCTTTCATGAACTGAAGGGTTTCTTTCAACCCACCTCTATGATTCAGTCCAATAGAAATCTGTGGATACTCTGCTGTATCACCGAACTCTGCATGAAATTGTTTGTCAGTAAAGTCTTCATCTAGGATATACTCATGAAAATCCTCATGGACATTTGAGAGAAGCATGATAGCTCTCTCACACTCTTGACTTTTATTCGAATAGATTACTGATTGCATTAGTCCCTCTGTCTCCAATCCTTAGGTTTGTCTTGTTTAAACCAGTCCTTGATATCATCAGCACTACTGAACCCCGTTTTATGATTGGATGGATCGGGGTCTCCTAAACCCATCCTATTCAAAAAATCGTCGGTGCTACCTTCTTCAATGTCTTGAGAAGATTGTCGTCTTGCTTTCTTTAACATCTCATTAGCAGATGTATTTGCCTTAGCAAGTTTCTGTGCCCAGACCATATCATCTAGTTTTACTTCCTCACCACTAGCAATACACTTACAGATAAATTCAAGCCGAAGTCGATACTTGGTCGATAGCATATTCTACTAACCTTTCGAATATTTATTTAACAAAGTTTAATCGATTACGTCAACAACACAAGGTCTTTTCATCCCTGCGTGTTGAAACCAAAATACTCTCATAGTTTCATAGTCATCAAAGATGATAGATTTATCCGTATCACCAAACCTCATCCTATACTTATGTCTATCGTAAGGATCGTTTGAGGTCGAAGTAAATTCTGTAAAACCTCTTTTTGATTTCGTCGATCGTTTCTTTGTCATCATAACATTCCAATAGGTTGAGCATTTGTGAGCTACCCTCAAGTTCTGATATCAACCTGAGGACATCAACAGGATTAGAACCCTCCTTCACGGGCTTCCTCTACCATCTTAGAAACAATATCTTCTGTACCATCCATACTCTTCACTGCAAAGAGTGAAGACTTCTGATACTTCTTGATTTTCTTATACTTCTTGACAAGTTCTTGAACACCTTCTTGGCTCATATCAAGACCTTCGAAGTTTATATCAAACCCCTTTGACATCTTTCTCTACTCCTTTCCATAGTTTTGGATTTGCTGTTCCTTTTGATTGAACAATTTTAATTAGATCTTTCTTATACTTGTCATAATACTGGTCAAAGATCTCAACCTGTTTCTGTGAGATAGTAATGTCATTACACTCTTCACCATCGACCTTGTAAGTCACAACATAGGCAGTATTTGGTAACTTGATGTTGTTACACTTTTCAAGGTCACAGTTTTCGTGAACGATTTTCATAGGATTTACGATCTACCTCCCCATACTATATCAGGAAAGGCTTTAGCTACGTGGTCTTTGGTCAGTTTGTACTTTGTCCCTAGGTTCTTATCCTTCACCAGACAAATGACATCTGCCTCTTCTGGGTGAAGACCTTCCAACATCTGAATGAACATGGACTCTCTACGGGTCTTGGAGAGTTTGTCGTTACCACCCTTGATAAAGTGGTAGAGGTTCTTCCATTCCCTCCTCAGGGAGGTGTGGTCGGTTCCTACGGGTACTTCATTCTTGTTAAAGGGAACCTCACCTTCAGGGAGAAGACTATAAACAGTATCGTCAAAGTTCCAAATCAAGACTGCAGTAAGAGCATCATTACGATACTCTTGTAGTGCTTCTACTTTCTTTGCAACACTTTTTTGTTTAGATACATGTGCAAGAATCTCATGCACAAAAGCATTAGGTGGAAGTTTTGTTGATGTAGCCATAGTAATTTTCTTTCTCGTTTCAGTATATCGTATTTATTGAGTTAGTTCAAAGGATCATCGGGGTCAAGTATATCATTCTCAAATCTTACTGCTAGTACTTCATCAGGGATAACTTGTCCATTTTCATCAAACATCTCTGGATGTAGTGGGATGTATTTGGAGTCTCTTTGTAGAACATAGTCTTTAGCTAACCAACCAAGCACTGTTCCTAACACAAGGAACATAACTGAAAACAATGCCGAAAACGTGAGAGTAACTGCTAACATCTTAACCTCCTAGGGTTTCTTCTTTATATCGAAACTAAAATCGATATTGAAATGAAACTCTCTTTTGAATAGAGAGATCATCTTACCAAGTTTAAACTGTAAAGTCTTTGGTTCTTTCCTCCCCTTTTTATTTCTTAATAGTAACTCAACACCTCTATCTATCTCTGATGGTAGGTTACTTGTTTTGTTATTTAGAAGCTTTCCTCCTTCTTCCTGGTCTTTTTTCTTGTTCATATTTCCATGCATCCTCTAGTATAGAATAGAGATAATCTTTTATCTTTCTGGCTTCGGGTTTACCCAGATGACCATAACCTTCCCTTAGCTGTTTGTGTTGTTCATCATTGCCACCTTCAAGATAATCCTCAAGATCCATAACAAGAAGTTGAATCTCTCTGGCTACAGAACTATCAATAAACTCAGTAGCATCTCTCTTGGTTGCTTTGATAGACTTCAAATACTCATACATGTTGAGCATCTGTTTGCCTTGGAATGCACTATCGATTGTTCTCTCAACAATGTTTAGAAGTTCCCAGGTATTGTCCATTAGATCAGTTTGTTTTCTCGTAGATACTTAACCGTTTCACTACAACCACCAATGGTCCTCTCACCTTCCTCTTCAGTGAATACTCTAACCTGTGGGAAGGTAGAACCATTTCCAAATGTTTTGTAAAATTCTTGTTGAGTGTAGTCTTGGTTAAGTTTATATATGACATGCTTCATTTCAGCTAGCTGAAGCACCTGCGCAACCTTAGTACAGAAAGGACAACCATCTTTAGAGAATACAAGGAAAGTCATAGTAAAATTAAGATAGGAACTAGAAACATCAATATTGTAATAGTAAAACCCCCTACCTGTTCAAGTAGGGGGCGAATACTGTGGTCAGGCATCCAATGTAGCCCTCAAAGTATAATCTTTTTTGAGTTTCTCAATGAATTCATTCTTAGCCAACTTAGCCTCATACCCAGGATAAAACTTTTCCATCAACCTTGGTACTGCCATACATCCAGGGTATCCACCTTTGATCCAAACTTCTTTACGATCCTCAAGTACAACATGATTGAATGGGAAACTCATTTTGTTTTCTTTTCTTCAGAAATATTTAGAGATGGGGGAGTGTATGGGTGTTGGGGTTTGTGTTCCCTATCCATAGGTTGAGATTTAGTCAAATCTCTACGAGAATTATTACTGATAATAATAAAAGCATCTTTGTTGTACTTACGCACACCATAAGGTGTTGCCCACTTCTTGTTATAGTTTTCACCTTGATGAATACCAGATACAACGGTACCACCAACCTCAACTATAACGTCATCATCAACTTGCCAACCAAGTGTATCGATCAACTTTGAGAGTTGTTCTGTGATGGTTGGTTCTTCAAGGATACGATCCTCAGGTTCTAGTGATCCGTTCATAGTTGTTTTCCGATACACATAGTATAACCCCATTGACCTATGAGATCAACAGGGTTGTGACGATTATTCTTCTGTCCAGAATATTACATCCATCTTTGGATAGAAGTCCATCCAGGTTCTGACGTATTCTTCTGCTTCTATCTTATCTTTGAATACTGCTTCAAGGTGAGGTTGAAAACCAGCTTCCAACTCAGGGGGTTTTCCAGAGAAGACTTTAGTCATGTTTGATACCAGCGGCATCTCTCTCAAAGATTTCAAGACCCTTGTCGGTCAGGATGTGATCATACATCTGTTCAAAGATACTAGGAGGCATCGTAACCACCTCTGCTCCGTTATACCAGGACCGTACAGCCCTCTGTACTGAACGAATGGAGGCTGATAGTACCTGTGTGGGGATACGATGAATACGATACAGTTCAGAGATAGAACGAACCACTTCTAGACCGGCTACAGACTGGTCATCCAAACGACCAACAAAGGGTGACACATAAGTGGCACCAGATTTAGCTGCTAGGACTGCTTGAGCTGCTGAGAAGATAAGAGTTACATTCACTCTCACTTTATCAACCTGAGAAAGTTGATAACATACTCTCAAACCATCACGGGTCATGGGAACTTTGATAGTTGCCACGTCACCAAACTTTTGAGAGAGTCGTGATGCCTCTGTGTACATCTCAACAAAGTTACCCATCACTTCCATACTGATATCCTTGACACCAATATCTTTGATCTTCTGATACACATCATCAGGGTTACGACCACTCTTCATAATCAAAGTGGGATTAGTTGTGACACCATCAATGAGACCCGTATCAAAGTAATCTTTAATAGCGTATGTGTCTGCGGTGTCTAAGAAGATTTTCATTTTACTTTGTCTTCGTACTTTTTAATAAGAGCAATTGCTTGTTTACGATCTGCTCCACAAGGAGCGTTCTTAAGACACATGAGAATCAACTCATCGTCAGTAATAGAGGGTTTAATTGTAAACCCCCACTTGTCAACTTTACCTTCAGTAGGTGCTTCGACGTATTCAAACTCCATCATTGAACGTGAACGACTCCTGTCATTCCAGCACCTTGATGAGGACCACAGAAGAACTCGTAGTCTCCTACATCAGCAAATACAACATCTTGTGATTCACCAGGAGCAAACAATAGTGCTTCTCTAGAAAGGTCCGCACGACCTTCAACAATAATATTATGTGGGGGCAATGCCTCGTTGATAAAATGAACTGTGTCACCTGCTGAGATTGTAATCTCATTGGGTTCAAATACTAGGTTTCCACCAGCACCCATAGAGACATCAACTGCCCATGCTGGAAGAGCCAAAAATAGAGATGCGAGTAGTGTGAATAAAAATTTCATAACGTTCTGTCTAGTCTAATTTGTGCTTGATCAGGAAAGTCTCTCGGACGACTATCTCCTGCATTGTCGGTTCTAGGTGAACCTTCATTCTTCTTTTCAGTTTTTTGAAAGTTTGCTCTCTTGTATCTGTTTGAAAATACGTCAGGATACCAATAGGTTTCAATCCAGTTTATAGTCGGATTAAGTTTAAGGTGTTTATCTAGTGAATGATTGAATACTCCTATTTGAATGTATCCATCATGTGTTAAACAACTTGTGTCACCTAAAGGATGAATATAAAGAGTTTTCACTTTTAGTATAGTTCCTCTTCTGCTTCTGCCTTAATTACTAGATCAGAACTTGGATAGGATACGCACAACATAGCGAACCCTGCTTCCACTTGTTCATCATCTAGGAAAGATTGATCGCTTTGATCCAGAGTTCCAGAAACAATCTTTCCACAGCACGAGGAACAAGCACCTGCCCTACATGAGTATGGAAGGTCATATCCTTGCTCTTCTGCCACGTCTAGGATGTACTCGTCCTCTGGACAAGTGAACTTCTCCTCACGACCGTCAGGATATTGTAGTGTTACTGAATGATCCATGTAAAAACAAAATTACATATACTAATTATACGCATAAAAAAAGGAGGGACAACCTCCCGTGTGTATTTCCTGTTATTAGGGTATAAATTTATACTCCTTTAAGTCTTCTTAGTATCAAGTTATCTATTGAGAAGTTACCACCACCACAGAGGACGATACAAGCTGCACCTCCCCAGTAAAGAACTAGAAGTTCTAACAGATAGATGTTGAATCCAGCTGTAACTAAGGCGTGATAAATTGCGAATGATATTGTACCTAAGATTGCCAAGGCACCTAACCTAGTAACAAGTCCAAAGATAATCAACCAACTCCCCACAATCTCAGAGAATGCTGCAAAGTATGAGGAGAAGATTGGAAACGGAAGATGCAATGGTCTTACAAATGCATCCGCAAAGTTTTCAATGTTCTCTAGTTTCTCATATCCATGATGGATAAGCATAGTACCTATCGCTAAACGAAGAAATAAAAATCCTAATGATTTAATCATTGTACAAATCCTCTAGTTTTTCTCTGGATAGATCAACATACATCAATTCTTCACCTGCTTGTGGTGCTTCTGGATGTCTTGGTCTGGGAGGATTACTCATCTCTATATTAATAGATTGAATGTTACTCCACATCATTGCAAACGCAGCACCACCAATAACAGAGAAACAGACGAAGTATAAAATGACTTCGAAGTTATTCATTATGCCTCCTGTAGAGACTGGACTGTATTTTTGAGTTCACCAATGTCTCTCAATCCTTCGACTGAGAACCAGGGAGCGGTGGCCCAATCGAACCCCTCTCCCATGGTACTATCTGGTGCCACGATGTACCAGTGACATGCTGTGTCAGGTACATCAACAGCACACTTAGACCAATCATCTTTCCATTGAGGTACTTGAACCCACATTAGAGCTGCAAATACCAAACTGAATAGAGATTTAATCATAGTGCATTACCTCTAGGTAGTACTTCTTCTGGGAAGATAAAGTTCTCATGTGGTTGGTCGGCTGGTGCCAACCAGGTACGAAGGCCTTCATTCAATAGAATGTTCTTGGTGTAGAAGGTCTCAAATTCTGGATCTTCTGCTGCTCTGATCTCTTGACTTACAAAGTCGTAAGCACGAAGATTAAGAGCAAGGCCAATAATCCCGATACTACTAGTCCAGAGCCCCATAACTGGAACAAATAACATAAAGAAATGAAGCCAACGCTTGTTACTAAAAGCGATACCAAAAATTTGAGACCAGAATCTGTTGGCTGTAACCATAGAGTAAGTCTCTTCCTCTTGGGTTGAGTCAAAGGCTTTGAATGTGTTTGCCTGTTCACCATCTTCATACAATGTATTCTCTACTGTGACACCATGGATTGCTGACAACAGTGCTCCACCCAGTATACCAGCAACTCCCATCATATGGAAGGGGTTTAGGGTCCAGTTGTGGAACCCTTGTAGGAAGAGAAGGAATCTGAAGATTGCGGCCACCCCAAAGGACGGAGCGAAAAACCAACTGGACTGACCCAGTGGGTAGATAAGGAAGACGCTGACAAAAACAGCAATAGGACCAGAGAACGCAATAGCATTGTAAGGACGGATTCCAACGAGACGACTGATTTCAAACTGACGAAGCATGAAACCGATTAAAGCGAAAGCTCCGTGGAGCGCCACAAAAGCCCAGAGTCCCCCAAGTTGACACCATCTGACGAAATCCCCCTGAGCCTCAGGACCCCAGAGAAGAAGAAGAGAATGACCCATAGCGTCAGCTGGAGTACTAACTGCCGCTGTAAGAAAATTCGAACCCTCAAGATAGGAACTAGCGAGACCATGGGTATACCAGCTCGTAACGAAAGTTGTACCAGTAAGCCAGCCGCCAATAGCAAGATAAGCAGTGGGAAGAAGAAGAAGTCCAGACCAGCCAATAAAAACGAAACGATCTCGTTTAAGCCAGTCGTCCAAGATGTCAAACCATCCCCTCCTTTGTTGTTGTAAAGTTGAAGTTGTCATTATTCTGAGTGAGTATGTGAAGAGAAGTACTTTTCAATTACTTGAATACGTTCCTCTTCATGTGCAATAACATCGAGTTGATCCTGAATGGCACCTAACACATCTGGGTGTTCACCGATACCGACAGGGTTGTGCAAGTAAACCTCAATGTTGATTCTTGCCTTTTGAATATTTCCTTCTGCTGCACTTCTGAGTGCAGAGAGTATGTCTGTTCTTAAAGTTTTACAAGACATTATTAGTTCAACTCCAAAAAGAATTTTGTTTGATCAGTAGGTGAGTTCTCATAAGAAGAAATGTCACCATATGTTTTCCGATCCTTATACCCAACCATACGACCTTTCGTATTCTGAAGGGCTGGCATAAAAGCAATAAGGAAAAATACAGCTGGTGCTCCAACTAGTAGAGCTCCACCGATAACATAGTAAGTTAAAAGTTCAATCATAATAAAACTTTACATTAAAGAACAAAGAAAAAG
>Ga0098045_1000663_pt1 | contig 13272 bp, 9 predicted proteins | sample 11_taG_FD_77071 | JGI IMG/M metagenome (GOLD analysis project Ga0098045, IMG submission 77071) | Marine viral communities from the Subarctic Pacific Ocean - 11_ETSP_OMZ_AT15265 metaG | ecosystem: Environmental > Aquatic > Marine > Oceanic | place: Pacific Ocean | collected 2015-01-16 | reverse complement strand
ATTTTTAAATAATTTTTAAATATAAAATAAAACACCAGATTAAAATATTTTTTTTAATAATATTACACAAATAATCTCTGTAAAAAAATGAAACATAATAAAATAATAATAAAACAATATAAAAATACAATAATAAAATTATGAAATGGACTATTAATGAATATCAAGAATGGATTAATAAAGGAATGCCAGTTAATAAAAATGTTACTAATCTTTATTTACAAATAAATCAATTAACTACTTTACCTGAAAGTATTGGCAAGAGCACATCACTCATAGAAAATCTTACTCAATTAACTACAATTTATTTATATGTTAATAAATTAACTACTTTACCTGAAAGTATTGGAAATCTTACTCAATTAACTCAACTTTATTTACATAATAATGACTTGACTACGTTACCTGAAAGCATTGGAAATCTTACACAATTAACTCAACTTGATTTATCTTACAATAAATTAACTATTTTACCTGAAAGCATTGGAAATCTTACTCAATTAATTCAACTTAATTTATCTAATAATCAATTAACTACTTTACCTGAAAGCATTGGCAAGAGCACATCTCTAATTGGAAATATTACTCAATTAATTCAATTTAATTTATCTAATAATCAATTAACTACTTTACCTGAAAGCATTGGAAATATTACTCAATTAATTCAACTTGATTTATCTAATAATCAATTAACTACTTTACCTGAAAGCATTGGAAATCTTACTCAATTAAATAAACTTGATTTATCTTACAATAAATTAACTACTTTACCTGAAAGTATTGGCAATAGCACAGCTTTCAGTGGAAATATTACTCAATTAACTCACCTTTATTTATCTAATAATTACTTGACTACTTTACCTGAAAGTATTGGAAATCTTACTCAATTAACTCACCTTTATTTATCTAATAATTACTTGACTACTTTACCTGAAAGTATTGGAAATCTTACTCAATTAACTATACTTCATTTATCTAATAATCAATTAACTACTTTACCAGAAAGCATTGTAAATCTTACAAAATTAAATTATATTTATTCAAACCAATTAACCGGGATGAAAGATGAACTAAAAAAAAATTTGAAAATAAAAGACAAACATAAGAATTATTTTAATAATAATGTATTTGAAGAATTGATTATGAAAGCAATGCATCCTTCAAGAATGTCTCAATTTATGGATTGTGAATATTATTAATTCTATTTTTAAATAATTTTTAAATATAAAATAAAACACCAGATTAAAATATTTTTTTTAATAAATAATAATAATGAATATTTAATTAATTATTTTTAATATTAAAAATAATTAATTAAAATAAATATCCCAACATATTTAAATATATATACAATACATATAAATAGGTAATGGAATATACTTTTTTGGATAATTTAAAACCGTCAAATAATCAACAAGCAGCAAAGTATAAGCCAATTATTATAAAATTTAATAATAATACTACAATGAAATCAGTAAAAACAAAGAAAAATAATAAAACACTTAAAAATATTAAAAAGGTAGATAATAAAACCACAACTGATAATAATAATAATGAAATTGCCATATTTCCTAATTTTAAAGATAATACTGATAAATTAAGCGAAAGTGATAAACAACACTTTTTATCAACCATTCAAAATATTAATGATATGGATATGATTCCTTATAATATCATAAAACAAAAAACAGAATTAAAACCTAAACAAACAGTTAAAAAAACTACAAAAATTTTAGAAGAAGGCGAAATTGATGAAGATGAAGATGAGTATAAAGATGATAAAGATGATAAAGATGATAAAGATGATAAAGATGATAAAGATGATAAAGATGATAAAGATGATAAAGATGATAAAGATGAGGATAAAAAAGAGGAGGTAGGGACTTTGTCCCAATTAAAGGGTAAAAATGAGAAAATGGAAGATAAAATGCCTGAAATAATGCAGAATGAAGAGGTAAGTGTTCCAAAATCTAATATGAAGGTTAAATTAGATTCTTATTATTTAAATAATCGTGAATATTTTTACAATTTTATTAACAAACTCTTTTCCAAATTTAAAAAAACTGCTGATGATGCTGAAAATAAAGTTAGTTGTAGCAATATTGGCAAAGTAGGTAATTTTGTATTAATGGAACACCAAAAAATTATCACCGATTATATGAACCAATATACTCCTTATAGAGGTATGTTATTATATCATGGATTAGGCTCGGGTAAAACTTGCACTTCTATTGCTATTTCAGAGGGTATGAAAGACGACAGACAAATCATTACAATGACTCCCGCTTCTTTACAACGTAATTATAGAGATGAACTGAAAAAATGCGGTTCCCAATTATTCAAGCGAAACCAACATTGGGTGTGGGTTCCGGTGCGTAAAATAAAAAATAAAGTAGATGAAGAACATTTAGAAGAATTGGCTAAACAAGTTCCAAAAGAATATATTACAAAGAAAAAAGGAGTTTGGATGACTGTTGAGGGAGAAACATCTAATTTTAAAGAATTAAGTGATTCCGATAAGCAACAGGTGGAAAATCAGTTGGAAATATTGATAGAACAGAAATATAAATTTGTAAATTATAATGGATTGTCGGCATATAAATTAAATGCTTGGACCAAAGATTTTACTGAAAATCCGTTTGATAATAAAGTGATTGTGATTGATGAGGCACATAATTTAATAAGTAGAATAGTGAATAAATTAAATAGTTCAAAACCAATAAAACGATTGCCTAATGGTAAATTAGAACATATGCCAACACAATTATCTTTGAAATTATATGAATTATTATGTGATGCGTCAAATGCTAAAATAATCTTATTATCTGGAACACCTATTATTAATTATCCAAATGAATTCGCCATATTATTCAACATATTAAGAGGATATATTAATACTTTTGAAATACCAATCCATCCTTCAACACGTAAAATGACAACAGATAAGTTTAAAGAAATATTGAAAAATAATAATTATAATTATATTAATTATGCCAGAAATAATGTATTATCCATTACACAAAATCCTTATGGTTTTGTAAATTCATCCGACAATTCTTTAAACACTTATGACGGTGTCGTATATAATAATAACAATAATGGATTAGGTATTCAATCACAAGAACAATTTAAAGCATCTATTTTAAAACAATTGGCAAATAATGACATTCACGTTGAAATACCTAAAATAAAATTAGTTAAATATAAAGCATTACCAGATAAATTAGACACCTTTATATCTACATATATTAATATGACTGATAAATCATTAACAAACAAAACAAAAATACAAAAACGTATTATGGGATTATCATCTTATTTTAGAAGTGCTCAAGAAGGATTATTGGCTAAATATGATAATAAAAATCCAATGGATTTAGTAGTAGATTTAATTCCAATGAGTGATTTCCAGTTTCAATTGTATTATGATATTAGATTGAATGAATTGGAAATAAGTAAAAATGCCGCAAAACAAAAGAAACCGAACAAAGCAACTACTGGTGATGGAATTTATGAAAATAAATCATCAGCATCATCATATCGCATTTTTTCAAGAATTGTATGTAATTATGCTGTACCCAGTCGTCCAACACCTTCTGAATTTAAAGAAGATAATGGTGCCAAAGTAGATGTAGAGGCTGCTAAAACAGCGAATTTGGATGAAAAATTAATGGTACAAATACACAAGGAACAGATGGCAAATGAAAAAAATATGGATGATGATGAATTAATGAATAATGTGGGTGGTGACCAATATGTGGCTGCTATGGAGGAAACAATGGCAAATATGGTATCACACGGAGATGAGTATTTTTCAGAAAAGGCTTTGAAGCAATATTCGCCTAAATTTTTAAGAATATTGAATAATATTCAAAACGAAGATAATGTAGGTTGTCATTTAATATATAGTCAGTTTCGTACTTTGGAAGGTATCGGGCTTTTCTCGGAAGTTCTTAATTACCATGGATACCAAAAAATACCATTGGTCCGTGAAAATAATAAATGGATATTGGATATAGATGTGAATAATACTAAACCAATGTATGCTTTATATACAGGTACTGAAAGTGACGAAGAAAAGGAACTCATTAGAAATATATATAACGGCGATTGGGATATATTGCCATCATCAATTTCAGATACATTGATTGAAATTTCCAAAGCACGCAATGTTGAAAATGATAAAAATATGTATGGCAACATTATCAAGGTATTAATGATTACAGCATCTGGTTCAGAGGGAATTAATCTTAAAAATACACGTTTTGTTCATATAATAGAATATTATTGGAATAATGTGCGTATTAATCAAGTAATTGGACGTGCCCGACGTATTTGTAGTCATAGCGAGTTACCAGTTGAATTACAGACAATAAAGGTATTTATTTATTTGATGAAATTTGCTGATGAGCAAGTGTCTGATGGAAAAGCCCAGCGATTAGTGCCATTTGATTATACAAAGATGGAAATGCCCAAGGGAAAGGCGAAATATTTAATAACAAGTGACCAAGCATTATATGAAATTGCTTTAATAAAGGATAAAATTACCGAGCAATTAATTAATACAATTAAAGAAACGTCTATTGATTGTCAAATATATGATAAGAATAATAAAAAAGAGGGTATTGTATGTTTTAATTTTAATAATCCAAGCAAACAAGAGTATTCTTTCGTACCAAATTATGAATTAGATAGTACTTATGTTAATACTGTGGCTAATAATACTATTACTAAAAATATTTGGAATGAACCCGTAAGAGCAATTAAACGTACTGTAAAAGATAAAAGTGGTAAATCAAAGGAAATAACATATGCTGCGAGAGAATTAATACCCAAGGAAAAATATGAAATTTATGATATGGATGAATATAATGCTGCGTTATTAAATCCAGATATTGAGCCTGTAATGATTGCTACAATGGAAAAAGATGGTACAACAAATAGATTGAAAATGAATTTTATTTAATATTTGTGTTAATGATTGTATATGTATTGTGTTAAAAAGATGAATAGAAATCAATATTATTTTTTTTAAATAAATAAAAAAATGAAATTAAAAAAAAATAAACGTTAAATATATTATATATAATTTTTTGATAAATATGAGATTATGCACTGTATGTGGAAATATGTATTATATTGCCATTGATAATAATAATACCAATAAATTGCTATACTATTGTAAAAAATGCCAACATACGGATGATTCATTGAGTAATAAAAGTCATTGTGTATATGAAACTGTAGTTAATAAAACACATAATCATGTAACAAATAATTTAAATCCTTACTTGAAATATGACCCAACATTGCCACATAGTAAATTACATCCTTGTCCTAATGAAGAATGTACTAATAATAATAAAGATGGAAAAGAAAGTGATGTAATTGTCATACGTTATGACGAATCTAATATGAAATATATGTATATTTGCGAATTATGCAATACATCTTGGACTTCTTTTGATAAATTAGCATAATTAATATGGTGTGGGGGTGGGTTTTAATATTATATTTTGGGTTTTAATCAATAATTCATATACATTTTTTGGGTTTTATTATTATTGTGTTTAGATTATTTAGTGTAAAAATAAATAAAATTGAGGGATTATAATCCCTTGTTTTTTTTAAAAAATTGCAAGGTTAAAATGATAGTAACATATAATATGTGTATATGTATAATAAAATAGAATTAAATACAATGAGTGATGTTGTTGAAAATAATGCGAGTGATGTTGTTGATGTAGGATTAGGATTAAATTGGCATAAATTAAGTAAAACGTTGAAATGTAGTAAAGTTGATATTTTTGCCAAAACATATGTGGATAATAATGGTTTAACCGAAAAAGACCAACTAGCATTATCAAATTATTTAAAAAAATGTATAGTAACAAGTAGATTGCAAAAAAATAAAGATGTATTGTATAATAAAGATACTGGTACAATTGAAGAAATAGAATCGTTAAAATTCAATAGTACAAGTGGTAAATTTACATTAGTCAAATATGATAATTTAAATAATTCAATTAAAAATCATATTAAAAAAACTCAAACATAATATACATTGCTTTATATAAAATAATGAAATATATGATAACATATTTTATCATATATTGTGAATTGGATGGAGGGTGAAGGATATTGGTAATTCGCAAACTCTTTTATGTTGAAGAGCATTTTTGTTGGAAATATTGTGTTTTTGTAAATATAAATGGAATTTGGTGTATATTAATATGGATTTTATTACTATTGTTAATTAAATTATTAATAAAATAATAATCACTGGCACGTTGGTCATTCCACCTTGAATAATTTTTAATTGAATGGTGAAAACATATAGATGTTGCATCAATATCTCCTAATTTAATATGTTTTTTATTTTTAGGATATATTATTTTATCGGGACGTAAAAATTTCCAAATATACAAGTCGTTTTGTACAATATTATTAATGTTATTGTTTTTTTCAATATTATTTTGAATGTTTGTGTTAAGCGTATGTAATACAAGTGAATGTGTAAATACGTCATCGTCGTCTAAAAATAATATATAACCCGAGGTTACTTTATCCAATAAATGATTGCAATATAAATTGAATTTATATTTATTTTTATTATTAAAATTCATATAAAAAATACGAATACTATTTACATATTTTTTACAATGTTTAATTACACATTGTATATAATCATTGTCACTTTTATTATCAAAAGATATGTAAATATTAATACATTTTAAATTATATTGTTGGTTTAAAATACTATGAATACATTGCTTAAAATAATTTGGACGATTAGAAGTTCTAATTAAAATATTAAAAATACAATTATTATTATTATTATTATTATTATTATCATAATAAATATAATTGTTTAACAATTGCTTAAATTCATTTTGTAAAATAACGTGATTTGTATTCCACATATATTCTAAATATTCCAATGAAATTACATAATTTTGTTGTAATCCATAACATTTATAATGCATCAACGCATTTTTAATAGAAAGATTGCTTATTTCTGGATAATAATTAATATAAAAATCACCATTAAAATGAGTAGGTTTTACTAATTTATCATTGTTATTTATTTTTTCCAACACACGTTCATTATTACTTTTAAAAATAATTGGATTTATTAATAGCGTATCTATTATAAATTTCATATCAGTGCCATTATTTATTTCAGTATTGGGGTTTTTTTCTATTGATTGGGGTTTTTTTTCTAACATTTTAACACTAAATTTATTCCGTTTAATAGAGTTTTTTTTAAATTGTGGATTTGTTTGATTTTGATTTTGATTTTGATTTTGATTTTGATTTTGATTTAAAATAGAAATATTATTCCATTTAAATAATTTAAAACATTCTTTGTTTGAACGATTTATACCTGTATTACTGTGAGTGACACTACAAATAATTATATTTGGGTATATTACATACATATTATTGGGTGTAGTTTGTTGTAAATCCATTAAATAATGGTCCACGGGTTTATGTTGTAATAAAAATAATGACAGTAATGTATCGTAATAAGATGAATGTACCATGTAAGCAAATGTTCCGGTGGTTTCATATGGAATATAATACTCATTGTTTATGATTGAAATATTATCCCAATTATGCTGAGAAGCACCTAAATAAATAAGTTTCCAATCGTTATCTGTATTAATAATATTATTTATTTTGGTATAGTCTTGTTTAATACGTTCATTAATCAATATATCATCTTCTAAAATTAAAATAGATTTATAATTATTTTTAATAGCATCCTCTAAAATATTTATATGAGAACGCAAACAACCCCATTGTCCGGGAGTTTTAATCGTATTATTATTATTATTATTATCATTGTTATTATTATTATCATTCCATTCATCATATTGTTTATTATATGGAAATATAGATGTATCAACTCCTTCTACTAATTCATAATTAAATAAATTATTTATATGTGTTTGTAAATTATGTTTGCGTTTAACATCTTTTTTCATATTAATAATATAAATATTATTTACCAAAGCATTAAAAAAATCCATTAAAAATGTATATGATGGTTATATTTATAAATATATATCATATGAATTTGTGTTAATATTTAGATTATACAATGAAAAAAATAAAAACAAGGGTTTTTATATCAAGGGTTTTTATTTAAATATTGATTGATAAAAATTATTCCGAATCGTATTCATCATTTTCAATAAATTGGTCCATTCTGGATGGGTGCATAGTTTTAGCAATTAATTCTTCAAATACATAATTATTAAAATATTGTTTATTTTTTCTAAAACAATTGTGAATGTTTATTTTTCCAATGAATTTACTAACAGTAAAATACCAATCCTTATTTGGATAAGTTTCTATTATTTCCATAGTAAGTGATGAATTTTTGCTTATTCCATATTCACCCCATTCCCAAGGTTTATCCGAATAAGTTTCTAATATTTCCAATGTAAGTGCTGCGTTGCTGCTAATTCCATCTTTACCCCATTCCCAGGGTTTATCGGGATATGCTCTTATTATTTTCAAAGTGATAGCGGGATTGCTACTTATTCCATATTTACCCCAATTCCAAGGTTTATCCGGATATGTTTCCAACATTTCCAATGTTAGTGATGGATTGCTACTAATACCATATTCACCCCAATTCCAATGTTTATCTGGATATTTTTTCAATATTTCCAATGTAAGTACTGGATTTCTACTAATATTAAACCAATCCCAAGGTTTATTGGGATATTTTTCTAATATTTTTAAAGTAAGTGATGGATTTACACTAATTCCATTCATACCCCATTCCCAAGGTTTATCGGGATATGCTTGTAACATTTCCAAAGTTAATGCTGGATTGCTACTTATTCCACCAATTCCCCAATACCAAGATTTATGTTCAAATATATCCAACATTTCTAAAGTTATAGCAGGATTACTACTTAATCCATATTGTCCCCAATGCCAATCTTTATCAAAATATGTTACTAAAATTTCAAGTGTTAATGACGGATTATTACTTATTCCACCACAATCACCCCAATGCCACGATTTATTTTCAAAAATTTGTAATATTTCATAAGTTAATGATGGATTATTACTAATACCATTCCACCCCCAATTCCATTTTTCATCCGGACAAGTAAGCAATAATTCCAAATTGATTGCTGAATTACTACTTATACCACCTTTTCCCCAATTCCATCGTTTTTCAGGATATGATTTTAATATATTTAAAGTAAGCGAAGGATTACTACTCATACCACCTTGTCCCCAATACCATTCCTTATCCTTATTTTTCCGTAGTATTTCAGCCAACATTATTGTGTGATGGTAATTATTAGATACCAATTCATTTTTAATTATTATATACCAATTCATTTTTTTTATATTTATTTAAATAAAAATTAATAAACACCAGATTAAAATAATCCACATATTTATTTAAATGTATAAAATAGAGACCATTCACGGAAAAAAAAGGAATATATTTGAAAAAATGAATTAATTTATAAAAATCTTAAAGTAAAATATAAATTCTTTGGAATAATTGATAATTTGGAAATTAGGACATAATGACGGAAATTAGTTATGGTTATGGTTATTGTTATGGCAATGGACTTGCTTATGACTACAACCCCAGGTATAATAGTGAAAATCAAAAATTATTATTAAATTTAGGAAAATGCAGTTTAGATATAATAATGCCGTTTAATGATTATTTAAAATTAACTACATCACCTTATTCATATGAAAAAAAAATAAATATGGTAGATTGTTCTGGGTGTCGTATGTATTTATATAATTATAATAATTTAAAAATAATAAATAACGCAATTAAAAATAACACATTAAAAATTAAGAATCCATTTGTAAATAATTTCAATCAAACAAACATAAATATACATAATTTAATGTTTTCAATCCTTTTGGAATGTATTCGTTGGAATGTTAAAGAAGACGATATAATTGATACTAATAAATATATAATCAATTATACTTATAAAAATTACATCAATAACTACAATTTAGCAAATCATTTAATTGACATGATAGAATTTATTGAAAATTTAGAAAAAGAAATTGAAAATAATAAAAACAAATACAAATGCTTACATGCTAAAAACTTGAAAAATGTACATATTTCATTAATGGAAATCATATATCACCCAAACAATATTGGAAATTTTAAAAATTGGGGATTAATTAATAACCAATGGAATATTTAATTGTATTATCTGATTGTATTATTTACTTGTATTATCTGATTGTATTATTTGATTGTATTATTTGATTGTATTATTTGATTGTATTATTTGATTGTATTATTTGATTGTATTATCTGATTGTATTATTTGATTGTATTATTTGATTGTATTATTTGATTGTATTATTTGATTGTATTATCTGATTGTATTATCTGATTGTATTATTTGATTGTATTATTTGTCGCATTTATATATATTTATATTTTTTAATATTATATATGCATTACCATAAATATTCGTGACTTAAAATCTTAGCATTATAGTATCCTTTTGATTTACTTTTTTCTTTTTCTATTGCGGTAGTTCTAATAGGTGTTCCACTATGTCTATTAAAATAGTTTCTCATTCGTTTTCTAGTGCCATGATTTTTATGAGCATATAATTTTAATGGTACTCTATCTTTATATTGCTGGTAATCAGAAGCACCAAAATCAATATGTCTTATATTATTTGTATTATAATCCTTTACAAATGCTCTATATTTCTTTCCATTAATAGGAGATTTTTCAAACTTAATAATTTTTTCTTTCATTCTGTAACCACCGATTTTAATATTTTTTATTGTTTTATTTTTATGCGGATTCTTTGCTAATTTAAGAGTTTTACTTTTATTACTACAACCTTTTTTTAATAAATGTTTATCATATTTAGATGCTGGACCTCCTGTAATTGAACTATATAACCTAGCATATCCCCAAGAGTGAGCAGTTTGATTTGGTCTAGAACCGGATGAATAATAAGCACCTTGCCCTTTCTTAACTATACTTTTTAATGACTTTTCAGTACAATGTGTTTTATTAGATAGCTTTTTAATCGTAATATTTTCATCCTTTTTAAAATTGTATATCTTACGCACTCTATTTTCATATTTACTTTTTTTTGACTTGTAACCTTTTACTTTTTTACGAGTATAATACTTTCCATTTTTATATGCCTTTTTTGATTTTAACAACTCTTTTTTTTGTTTGTTTTTTTCTTTCGTAGATAAATAATTTGGTACATAATGTTCTGGAACTTTAAACATAATATATAATATATTAATATTTAAATATATTTTTTACAATTTATATTTAATTAATTTTATAACATATAAACATTATTCCATTATATATATAAATATATGATTTATTATGATAACTTCCACCAATGGTACAGTTGATAGCAAACACAAAGAACAAATTGCTTATTATAACAACATAAAAACTAAAATTATACCTTCTCTCCAATCTAAATATGATAATATTTCGTTACAAATAAATTCATGTACACATGAAAATATTACCGAATTGCTTTCTCTTAAACATTCCCATAAAAAATTATCCACAGAAATTAATAAACATAAACGCGAATATCGGGATTATTTTAAAAATAATACACGTATTTTAGGCGAATATTTCCAAAACAAACAGAATACTAGCAATAATATTATTAAAAATAATAATAATACAATACTATCTTTTTTTAATCAATCAAATGATAACGAACTTAACCAATCCAGTCCTGAACACAATAATAATGTCAATGATGTTAATTATAAATCCCTTGACGATATTATTTTCAAATATTTCTCAAATCTAAACATTTCCATAATTTCCACAAATTCGTCCAATTTATCCAACATTACTATGTGTTCTGTTTGCAATGCTGGCGAATTATGCACCATAATTGAAGATGGTATAGTAGTTTGCTTAAATTGTAATAATATATCACCTTATTTAGTTATGAATGAATGCTCAGGATATAAAGAACCACCCAAAGAATTAAGCAGTTCTGCTTACAAACGTATTAATCATTTTAAAGAAATATTATCCCAATTTCAAGGCAAGGAAAGTACTAATTTACCTGAACAATTAATAATTAATTTAAAAAAACAAATACAAAAGGAAAAAATGGATATTACCAAATTGTCTTATAATAATGTAAAATCATTGCTTAAACAAATTGAATTAAGAGATGGGGATGATAATCGCAATAATAACAATGAAAAACAAGGAAAACATTGTACACTTAACAAACGCACTATATCTGGAAGCAAATTTAATGAGCATATTCAATATATTCGTATTAAACTTAACATACCTGTGTTGCAATTATCATTTAAACTTGAAAATACTCTTATTAATATGTTCATCACCATTCAACCATCCTTTTCCGAAATATGTCCTGATGAAAGGGTTAATTTTATTAGTTATCATTACACTTTGTATAAATTATTAGAATTACTTGAAGAATATGAATATTTAACTGATATTCATCTTATTAAAGAAGTAAATTTATACGAACAGGACCAACTTTGGAAAAAAATATGTAATTTAGTAAAATGGAAATATGTTCCTACTAAAAGCATTCACCATATTATGCAAACCATTAATAATAATAATGGTGTTAGTTATAATAATCATAACAATAGTACGGAAAACAAAATATCATCCTTTTTTAGTCCTGGTACAAATTAATTAGTTTTGGATTTTAATACCACCAATTGGGTTTTAATCATTTCATAATATATGTTTTTTGGGTTTTAATGTATAATTATAATCAATCATTTATTGTTACTTTTTTTTTATATTTTTAGTACTTTTTTTATAATTTTAATTGGTATAAGTAATATGGCTATTATCAAAATGAAATAAGGCATACCAAGTAATATCCACGATACCATTGAATAGCCATTATTACATAGACTATCTAATACCCAAGTCCAAAATAAATAGAATACAATTCTTAACACAATACCGAATAATGACATTAATGTAAAAGCACCTAATTTAAACATCATTATAATACTGAATAATAAACCAACAAATGCCAAGGTTGTATAAATTTTAGATGGCAAACATAGCGAATTATAACTTTTTTGAATATTCATAATATTATTATATAATAATATCAAGATTATTTTTATTTTTATTTTTAATAATAATAATAATAATAATAATAATAATAATAATAATAATAATAATAATAATAATAATAATAATAATAATAATAATAATAATAATAATATATATAT
>Ga0098045_1000661_pt1 | contig 13328 bp, 11 predicted proteins | sample 11_taG_FD_77071 | JGI IMG/M metagenome (GOLD analysis project Ga0098045, IMG submission 77071) | Marine viral communities from the Subarctic Pacific Ocean - 11_ETSP_OMZ_AT15265 metaG | ecosystem: Environmental > Aquatic > Marine > Oceanic | place: Pacific Ocean | collected 2015-01-16 | reverse complement strand
GTATTCTTTGAGCTTGATCACCAGCACCTGTACCTACGGCCAAAGCCCCGGTAGCGCCAATCTCAGCAACCTTTGCTGCTTTTGCTGCGGATATGCCCTTGCCTGCCATGCCTGCAAGCTTTATTGCTCCAGCAGGGGTAAAGAACGAGGCAAAAGAACCCACACCTTCACCAAACTTAGTGAGCCACTGATCCCTGTACGCGAGATCAGCGCCCATCGCCTCGTCAACTGCGGCACGGCCTTCCCTAGCAGCGCGTACTAGATCATTCTCATCGCCACTATCTATTAAATCCTCAAGGCCTATCGCGTTGGTGCCAGCATCAGCAAGCTCAGCTAGACCTTCACCAGCAGACAAAAACGCATTGGCAAAGCCACGGCCTATCCCTTTAGCAGTCTCAAAAGCTTGGCCTGATGCAGTCCTTTCATCCTCAAACGGATCAAAGCCTAGCTCATCAGCGGTTGCTATGTTGTTTCTTATAAGCTTTTCGGCAAGATCTTTTTTGCTTGTTCCTTCAGGAACGCCGTATACAACAAGCCCATTTGGAAGAGTTACATCCATCTCTTTACTGCATATCCCCGAAGTTTATGCCACCCGGAGTGGCACTTTGCGTTGCCGCTTGCACTGGGTCTACGAGTGATGGCCCAATATCAGCATCACCTAACTGAAATTGAGGGGCGAGTTCACGCAATAACTGCTCACGCCTAGCTGCATACTCCAACTGAAGATCTTCAGACATCATGTTTATGTTTATTTTGCCAAATTCTTTTTCTAGCTCTGTGTTTACGGTTTTTAACAGCCGCTGATAATTTTGACCTGAAGCGGTAAGGCCCGTTGTAGAAGGTTTGGTTTTCAAGTACTCGTAATAATCAGACCTTACAGCCCTGTCACGAGCTTTCTCACGCACATCTTGTGCAGCAACGCCAGCCTTAGAAAGGCCTTCTGCAAAGTCACCCTTAGCAATACCCGCACCAAGCTGTATCAATGCAGCGCCTAGAGCTTCTTTCTTGGCTAAATCTTCTTTGGTAATCAGCCCCTCTTGACGGGCTTTTCTAGCGTCCGCTATGTATTGATCAGCCTGTTGCTGTGTTGTTTGCGCTGTTTGCTGGGCATCGTCAACTTGTTTTTCAGTCGGCGCTGCTTGCGAAGGCGGTGCGCTAGAGTCTAGAGACTTTTGTCCTTGCTGCTCTGTAGTTCCCCTGAGCCTATCTATTTCTGATTGACGCTTTTCGATTTGTCTTTGGACGCTAGGGTTGGTTGTGTCTCTATCGGCTTTGAACTGGTCAAGATTAGACTCCAGTTCCGCTATTCTGTTTAGCCTAGACTGTCTTCTTTGTTCTTCTTTTTCAGCAAAAGAACCTTCAGGAACCTTGCCCATAGCAAAGTCTTTTTCAGCTTGTATCCTAGCTATTTCTTCTGGGGATTTGCGTTCCCCCCTGATTAACCCACCAAGGATTGATATGTCGCCATCATCATCTTTATCGTAAATAAAGCGACCCACTCTGTCGGCAAGGCTAAGCTCTTCCTCTGGCGCAGTAGGCATCTTGATTGTCGGCCCCTGCATGGGCGTGTAGCTATCGTCTTTTGTTGCAGTAGGCATCTTAATTGTTGGGCCTTGCATTGGCACATACGGATCAGGTCTTACCTTATCTTTTGGCTGTGCTTTCAAAGCATCTTCAACGATTGCCCCTACAGGCTGATTGTCTGTAGTGATAAGACCCTTCGGATCAACCTTAGTGTCTTCAGCCAGCCGTATAACGTCCCCCGGCTCGCTGCCAGTGGGTTGTCGCATTGTTTGTGGTAGTGCGCCATCTAGCTCAGGAAGCCTTGATACGGCCCCCTGACGGCTTTGAAGCGCAACATCTGGGGTCTGTCTGTCACCAAAGGTGGCAGTCATTAACTCGTCTAGGCTTTGTGGGTTTTTTGCAGCTATTTCGTCAGCATCTTCCTGTGCATACCGTTTTGCGTTATCCATCTCAAATCTAAAGTTAAAATCATTAAGATATTTTTCAATAAACTCTTTAGATAACGGCAGTTCTTGACTGGGAAGATCAACGCTCTCAGTGGTAACCACGCCTTGTCTTGATGGCAATGCCGCCATCTCAGGTATTGATGCGTCAACTCCGGGGACTTGGACATCTGGCACAAGAGGTCTTAGTTCTTGCCGAGGCGCATTAGCCATCTCAATCATTTCGGTTATCTGGCCGGGGCTGTACTCAGACCTAGACTCCATCATAGCCATTGGCGACAAGATTCTTGCTCTCATCTCAGGATCAGAAAGGTCAATCTCTGCGTCAGGGTCTATACCAAGCTCACCAGATATGTAATTAACGTAATTCCTTGTGTCGTTCTCTGATGGCGGAGCAAACCTATTTATCAAGCCACGGATAGTGTTGATTCCGCGCTTTGTGCCGTAGGTGGTAAGCACTCTGTCAGCAGCACGAACCCCGTACATCGGGTCTTCAAAGCTTACAAAGCCCGAATCTTCTCCTGATTCACCAAGAAATCCTTGGTCATACTGCCTGATGTTGTATGGGTTGTTTATTCTCTGACCAATAATAGATGACTGTGGCGGGGTTTGATCCATAGGGAATGTAGCTTGCCTACCTGCCGCCATGCGGACTACGCCACCTCCAGACATCCCTTGTGGAGCCATAGGCTGCTGCATAGGGGGCTGCATAGGCATTCTCGGAGGCATAGGCTGCTGACCCGGAGGCACCATAGCGCCTATACCCTGCTGCTGAGGTGCAACTATTTGCTGAGCAACAGTGCCTTGAGGCTGTTGTTGCCTTGCTTCAAAACGCTTACGCATGTCGCTACGGCGCTGTATCTCGCTCACAACAAGGAACTGGGGAAGTTGCGGGTTAGGTCTTTGAGCTAACTGCTGCAAAGCCTGATCAGGCAGGCCTTTTACATCATCTTCTAGCTGAATTAAGTTTTGCATTGCTATCCTCTACCTGCCGCCCAAGGCATTATACAAGCCTACGCCACCGATACCCGCGCCAAGAAGCTGTTGAGTTGTTGAAGGCTGTACGCCATAGCTCGCCATAGTGCTACCGGGGGTAACAGGTAGCCCTTGAAGCATATTGCTAAAGAATCCAATCTGCTCTCTTGGGAACGCTTGCTGACGCAAGAAGTCTTGGTAACCCATATCAAGGCTACGCTGATCCAAACCGCGCTGTATCTCACCAGCAGCTTGCAGGTTGCGAAGCCTGTCAAACGCCATAGCCTGTTCCTGACCACCAAGTGATGATAGTAACCTTGCTGCATCCAAGGCCTGACCTCTACCAGCCTGATCAGCCTGTAGCCCAGCCAACCCTAGTTGCGCTCTGTCTTGCGCTGTTCGGACGTTAAACTCTCTAGCCTGCATAGCGGCTTGGTTTTCGGCTTGTCTCATGCGCTCTTGAGTTTCTGCTGCCGACAACCCTAGCTGTGCTGCCTGTTGCTTGGCTCTTTCTCTGGCCTCAAACACAGCCCTAGATTCTTGTTGTTGAGCAAGTCTGCCTCTTTGGTTCTCAGCGAATGCATCTGAACGGAACCGCTGAGCAGCCTGATTAGCCGCTTCTTGTTGCTGCTGAGCAGAAAGACCTAGCTGTGCTGCCGTCTGTCTTGCTTTTTCACCAGCCTCAAATGCTCGCTGAGCGAACTGCTCTTGTTGAGCCGCCCCTTCCATGGTTTGACCGAAGGCGCCCTGCCGTAACTGCTCTTGTGCTTGGCGAGCAGCAGCATCTTGTTGATCGGCAGAAAGACCAAGCTTAGCAGCCTGTTGTCTTGCCTGTTCTCCAGCTTGAAACGCTTGAACGTCAAGTTCTTGTTGCGACCTTCGGCCTGCCTCTGTTTGTTGAAACGCGCTTTGCGAGAACTTTTCTTGAGCTTGTCTTGCTGCGTCTTCCTGCTGCTGGGCGGAAAGACCAAGCTGAGCAGCCTGCTGTCTGGCTTGCTCGCCAACCCTGAACGAGTCAATAGCCATTTTTTGCTGGGCTTGTCTTGCCTGCTCAGTTGTGCCAAACGCTGATTGTCTTAGCTGCTCTGCCTGCTGTAAGGCTTGCTGCGCTTGTGTCCCTGTTTGCAGCCCAAGCTGAGCCTCTTGTAGTCTTGCGGCTCTGTCAGCCTCAAACGCCTGCTGTGCTTGGGCAAACGCCGCCTGACCGCCCTTAGCTTGTATATCTGCAAGTTGCTGACCAAGGTTTCTTTCACGCTCAGACTGCATGATTGCTTCACGATAGCCGCCCAGACCACCAGCCTGCGCTGCTTGTTGCGATATGTTTGCAGCCTGTATATCTGAAGCTCTTTGCGCTTCTCTAGCCTCTATGTCAGTGACAAGCTGCTGATAAGGACTCATATAGCTTTCTAGAGTAGCTGCGTCAGCTACTGTTCCAGCTTGAAAACCGGGGCCAAAATCGCCCTGCCCTGTGTATTGAGACTGCAAATCTCTTGCTGCGTAGTCTTGACCTAACTCACGCGCAACATAGCCCGGATCAAAAGCGCCAGCTTCGTAGCCAACACCCAAGTCTCTAGCTTGATAGCCTTGACCAACTGTTCCTGCTTCATAGCCGGACGTTACGTCTTCCGCTGTGTAACCGCTTGTAGATGTTTGAGGGGCAAATGCCGATGTTCTTGCTTGTGGTACATAACCAGACGCTATGGTTCCGGGCGCATAGGTTGGAGCCAGTGTGCCAGCCTGAAACCCTTGCGTAAGCGATGTGTCGGTAGGGGCGGTGTATCCTGATCCAATAGTCCCGGCTTGATACCCTGAAAACTGCTGTTGAGGGTTGAATCCAGCGGCTATGTTTGTGCCCATATTTGTAGGCTGGAAGCCTATCTGGGTAGCTATGTCGCTTGCAGACCTTATCTGCTGTGGAGCGCCAGCAGCAGCCATCTCAGCCATGCCAGTCATTGCTGTTGATTCAAACGGGTTGAAATCAGCTATTCTAGCGCCCTGATACGTCTCGTATGGGCGGGTGCTTTCATAGACTGTACGACCAAGCATCTCCTCGTAAAAAGGCTTGGCATATTCTGGTAGATTAGTTTGAGTTACTACGCTTTCGCTTTGTTGGACGCCGCCGCCACCACCGCCTTTACTCATCCTTCAAACTCCTTTCGTAAACGACATATGACCTTTCAAAGCCGTCTTGCTGAAGCCATTTCCAGAATCCCATCCTAGCAGTAGCTTCTATGCCATCACAGTTATTATCTTTAGCCCAGTCAGTAAATCTTTCCAGCATGTCCCAAACCCATTCATTGAATTTGTCGCCGCCCAAGAACTGTATTGTGAGCATTTTTTTGCCGGGGTAAGACATAAGCTCTGTAGTGCCTACTCCGTTTATCTTGTGTTCTGAATCAAACGCTAACCAGAGGTGCTGATTACCCGAAACAACGGAGTGAAACAACGCTCGTTCCGTCCATCGGCCCTTAGACCTAGCAATAGCTTTGAGCAACTGATCTCTTATCTCAGGCCACAGAGTTTCCACATAGTTTGGTGGAACCATAGTTATGGCATGAGTTACCTCTCTCGGCGCTGACTTGCTGCGAACTTTTGGTTCACGAGAGATATCCCTAACCCTTGACTCGTCAAAGCTTAATAGTTGATTCATGCGGGTATTAGTCCTCCAGCACTAGAAACCAGCGGGTCTGGCTGCTTCGTTGTGCCTGTTTTTTGCATTCGTACTTCGTCTAACATCTGATCAAAACGTCTAGCGCCTGCATCTGTGTCGCCGTCGCCAGCCGCAGATACCACATCAGCAGGGATGATGTACTCGCCGGGAGAGACAGCTACTGGCTGCTGAGCGCCAATAGTTCCGGGGATCATGTCATCCATGCCTCGACCTTCACCTCTGATTACGCCCTCGGTTTGTGAGTTTGGTTGTACGCCTTGCAGCACCTGTTCTCTTAGCATCTGAAACGCCTCAGACCCGTACTCATCAACAAATCTTTTTATGACAATTTCCGCCTCATCTTCAGACAACTGCCCAAGAACCGCCATCATTGTCTGCTCTATTAATGGGTCTGCGCTAGGAACCGAGCCGCCCTCCTGCATAGCGTATGCTTTGGTGTAATCAAAGGCTAATTCGTCCATATTTACAGGGGCTTGGAAAGCTCCCATGTCTTTTTGTTTATCACCAGTCAGGCCAAGATCCTTATACTCCTCAACGGCAGCCTGATACTTTTTGCTTGCCCCGCTCATGCCCCGCCTTGGTGTTGTAGCTAAGGCAACTAAAGCATCGTATTCAGCTTCAGACATCATAGAGCCTATGCCATCACGCATACCGCCCATATAAGGGATATTTATTGCAGGATCTACGCCCGGATCAGTGGTGGTGTCTGTGGTCGTTGTGTCTGTGGTCGTTGTGTCTGTAGTGTCAGCTTCTGGAGTTCTTTCCCTAAAATAACTTATTTCAGGGCCGAATCCGGGCCGATACCCAACCTCTGCAAGCTCTTCTGCTGTTTTAGCCACTGGGCCTCTAAGGCCAGCTTGACGGGACGCCGCAGATCCAAGGCCAAACCTAATACTTGGCGGCACATAATCTTGGTTAAAGCCCTCTGTAGGGCCACCCATATCCATGCGAACAGGTGCTTGACCAAGTCTTTGAACCTCACCTAACTGGCGCTGATACTCTTGTGGGTTTACAGATACGATGCCACCCATGTTGTAGCCGTCATAAGCTGAATACCTCCTGTTAGCACCAGATACATCCATGTTGTAATCCTGACCAACCTGCGAAAGAGAGGTGCCTAGAAGTTCGTATGCTCTATCCGATTCTGCTTGGCGCTCACGCTCAGCTTCACGAGCCATGCGCTCGTAGCCTTCCTGCATTTCTATGTCGCCTCGCATACCGCTACCCGCAGCTATCGGAAGTATTGTTCCCGGCTTCGCAAGGCCTTTGGCCGTAGCCTTCAAAGCGTCTCCGCTAGAAAAAGGGTTTGTTAGCCTGTCAGTAAAACCAACAGCACTGTCCCCTGTGGTCTTTACAAACTCATCACCTACACGCTCTAGCCCAGTCCTCTGAGTAAACAGTTGATCGGCTAAATTTTGTTGCAAACTTTGATTGGCTGCCGCTTCCGTCGTTGCTTTTGTTGATGCTTGCTGAGCAAGATCAAGCGCAGGATTTGCATAGTCTAAACCAGCCTCGGCTCCAACCCTTGCCAAATCAGCGCCAGCAGTTGCGGCATCAGAAGCCAGCTTAGCACCCTCAGTAGTGGCCGTATCCAAAGCGGCAGCGGTAGCATCAGCGCCTGTAGCAACGTCCGCACCCGCACCCAAAGCAGATCCTACCCCGTAGCCCATAAGGCCAGAAGCAATACCCTTCTTGAGATCGCCAGTCATGGCTGTTGTGGCAAGGCCTGAGCCTATAGCGCCTGCTAGGGCGCTGTTAGCGCCTATTGCAGCCAAAGTGCTTCCTAGCGCACCTGTGCCTAAAGCGCCAGCAGCGGCTGTAAACGCGCCGGGAGCCGCCATGCTTGCCAGCATAGGGATAAGAAAGGCAAACGCCTCTGGCTGACCTGTGACAGGGTTTGTGGTTAAACCGCCGGGGGTAAGTGATGCTATGCCCTGCACCTCTGCTGGATTCATGTGAACCAACATACTGTCGCCGTAACGACCATACTGGGCCATCTGTTCTGCTTGTGGCTGTAATGGCGCTTGCTGTAGCTGTCCTCTTACATAGTTCATTAACTTGTCTCCACCCCGAATAGGTTAAAACTTACATTGGCGGCGCTGGAATAAACCTTGACCACATCTGTTTGAGAGAGGCAAATGCCTATTACAACCGTCCTTGTGGTGGTTGCTGCAAGATCCTCGTCGTAAAAAATAAACTGCTTGTCATCGGCTGTTGCACCGCCAACGTGAACACTGACTCTGAACGTGATGCCAGAACCGCCACGGTTGCATATAACCAATGAGCTAACAGTTGTTTGTGTTAGGTCGGGCGCTGTGTACAAAGTCGTTGTTGTGGTCGCGCTGACATCAACCTGACCAAGTACCTTGATAACGTCTGTCACGATGCACCCATAAGCAGGAACTGAAACCTACGCATAGCTAAAGATCCAGACTTGTCGCCTTGGGTCTTTGCTAGGCTTACATCGTTTTCTATCTGATCCATTGCTTGTTCTATGGTTCTGCGAGTAATCGCCTCGTTGTTAACATCATACTCTGGCGCTGGAACAGGTAGTGGGTTTTGTCTTGTTGCCATTAGCGCCTACCGTCCTGTCGCATATCAAACCTAAGATCACCAAGTCTCCAGCCAAAACCAGACCCGCTGCTCTCAATGCGAACAATTGCATGTCTTGCTCTTGTGCGTATGTGTGACTGCTGGGTTGACGATGTAACCGTAGCTGTTGCTTGGGTTGTGGGCGTTTCTAGCGGGAAGTTGCTGCCTTTGATTGTAAAATCAACAGACGCATCTGATGTAGCTCCACGGAAGCTAAAGTCAGGGATTATCCTGCTAATCATCATAAACCGCTCACCTTCACCTATCTCTAGATCACCTGACTCAACAAACGCTGTCATTGCCTGACCGTCATCATCAAAGCCAGTTTCATGGCTGTATAGGTAGTTTGCGTCGGTGACCCCAGTGTTTACGCTGGATGCAATAGGGTTGGAGTTCTTGGAATAACCAATCCAAGCGCCACGATCCAAAGTGCCTACAGCCCAAAGGTTTTCAGCGTAGTTGTACGACACATAGTTGGTAATCTCTGTATCGCTTTCGCCCACAGGGTAGAACCAAATAACTTCTGAAAAGTCATTGTTTTCTGCTGCAAAGACCTTGAACGCCTGACCTTTGTTCAAGTTGGTAAACACATGCTCTTTAACGCTACAAGGCAGTGGCTGCACTGAGCCGTTGTAGACATAGAATCCACCAGAATCCATGAAATACACGGAGCCTCTGGCGTTAACCGCCGCGTTTGGCGAGATCATAGAGATGTCTGTGCTTAGTGTTGAAAACTGGAAGGTAAACGGAGCGCCAGTAAACCGCATTGAGTGCAAACTTACATCTGTAAAAACAAGTATCTCTTGCCTTGTCTGTACGGCACCAATGATCTCTGATCCAGAGTTTATCCTGACACCACCAGCAGTGTTTGTTGCTGTTGGCGTCCAATCTGCTGCGTTCTCTTGATCAGAGAACCTAACTAATAACGGGTCAATAGTTGATGAGCCAATTGGATTAGAGCCAAAAGCGATAACATGCTGATCTATGTCAGATACAAGAACCTGCAAAGCAACAGTTGGTGTGTTTGAAGCCCCCGCAAGAGATCCAATCTCTATAGCCCTAGTGCCTGTGCCAGAGCTTTCGTCCCAGTAATAAATACCGCCGCCTCTAGCATTGAACACCAAGTCCTCACCAAAGTTGTCTTGGCTGAACAATCGCAACTGCCCAGCCGCAGATATACTGCTAGAACTGCCCCAAGCGCCAGAACTCCAAGTGCCTGCGCCAAATCCGGTGCCTTGAACAAAAGTGTTCAAGCCTGTGTTTATCTGATAAGTCGCAACAGTAGAACTGCCGCCGTTACCCGTGTCGCTAGAGTTTGCGATTACCTCGGTTCCGTTTGTGTCCTTAGCCGTAATCGTAAAGGTGTTGGTCGTTGGCACAGAAGTAATCTGATACTCCTGATTTAAGACAGCGGCTGTGACTAGCCCACCAAGAGAAGCTGCGCTACTAAAAGTAACAAAGTCATTAACAACCGCGCCATGAGCGTTTTCTGTAACTGTGATTGTTGAAGAGCCGTTTGTTGCTGCAAATGTAGCATCACCCGCGCCAGAGGTGAGCCTTATTGGGGTTACATCGTTGTACCCAGCGCCTTCAGCCACATAGAACTTTAGATTAGTGCCTACGCCTAAATAATTTATGGACTCCAAAGATGACCAGTTGTGCAGGGATCTACAGACACCAAGAAAGCTTTGATCTGTGTACTTCTCCCAGCCCCCTATCTTTTCAACTCTGCCTTGGCGAAAGCGTATCTTGTCAGCATCAAACCATCCTGCGTCAGCAGAATACTCTGTGCCTTCTTTGTTTACGCCGGGAGCAAATTTGATCTTACTGAGAGCCATGTTTAACGCGGCCCTCTCTGCTTACGTCTGCGTTTTTTCCTGCTAGATGTCTGATCAGGCTGAGCGACTTTCTTCCTGCCTTTCTTAGGCTTAGTGACCTTTTGGGTCTTTGGTTTAGGGGGTAAACCTCCTAAAGGAACAAGACCCGGTTGCAGCATTTCTCTAAGTTCTTTAGGCGACGGTAACTTAGGAACAGGCATTGGCGTTGCTCCCGCCCTTGCCTCCGCAGGAGTAACCATTGGTGGCGGTGGAGGCTGTTGGTTAGCTAAAGCGACTAACGCATCATAATCAACCTCAGACATTACTGGTGGCGCTGACGGCAGTGCTGGCATTGGTGCTGGCATTGGTGCTGGCATTGGTGCTGGCATTGGGATATTTGCTGGCTCCCCTCTTCCGCCACCAAGCAATGCGTCTATACCGACGGGTACGGCTGGCGTTGGTTGAGGCTGGGTCATCAAAGAGCCACTACCTCTAGCCCCACCCAAAAGCTTGCCAATGTCAGACATCCTTGGCGATACGTTTGGATTTAACGGGGGCGCGAGCGGCACTGGCCGTGGTGTTGGAACTGGTCTTTGTACGCCACTAGCAAGGCCTCCCCCTGTTCGGGTCGCCGCTGCTGCTAAGTCCTCATACCCTACATCACCGGGGGCAACTGCGTTAGCGAATATACCGCCCATGCCACGCAACCTGTCTCCAAGGCCAGCTTCAGGTTCAAGAGGGAGAGCAACTGGAGCCGGAGGGGGTGGTGGTGGAGGTGGTAGGGGTGGCCTCATAACGTCCTGCCTAGATGGCACGACTGATGGCCTCTCAATTAACGGCGGCTCTGGTAAGGGAGCAGGCTCTGGTATTTCTGTCGGTAGCAGAACTCTGTCAAACATTCCTGCCATATTCGCTTCTGGGCTAAATGCGCCCATCTGCATTATCGGTGAGTCAATAGCGGGTATGGGAGCTACAGCAGGAGGCATAACATCGGGAACAGGCGACATAGCAGGTATTGCTGGTTCTGGCTCAGGAGTTGTTCCTTGAGAAGGGTTAAAGAAACCGCTCAGTTGCTCTTTTGCAGCAGCAGCCTCTGCTTGAGCTTCAGCAAGAGCCAAAGAAGAAGCTTCCGCCTCGGCTCGCGCCTGCTCTAAAGCTGCATTGTTTTGAGCAACAATTTGATCTGTTCTGTTTGAAGTATCAAACGCATTCAAAAGGTCTTCGTAAAGTTTTGTGCCATAAGATTCTGGCCCTTGCGCCATAACATCAGACCTTAACTGCTCTAATGCTGGGTCATCATAAGGGGTTCTTGCGGCTTCAGCTTCAGCAGCGGCTTGCTCTGCCGCAATACGATCAGCTTCAACTTGCTCTGCCGCTATTCTATCTGCCTCAGCTTGTGCGGCGGCAGCTTGTTCAGCCGCCACCCTGTCTGCTTCAGATTGTGCAAAAGCCTGAGCAGCAGTTTGCTCTTCAGCAATCCTTCCTTGCGTAAATATGTTTGCGGCTTCTGTTGGATCAAATGTTTGAAACGCCTGACCAGTAAAAGGATTTGTTCCCGGCATCGGCGGGGGTGCTTGGCTGGGGCCTCCAAGGCCAAACGATGTCCCAAACTGGGACATAGATGTTGGGTCGGCTCTTCCCGGCGTTAACGTCGCCACCGCCTGCTGAGGGGTCAATGTTGCGCTTGGTTGAGGAGCGCCCATAGGATTAGCGCCACCCAGCAAGGCTGCTATACCAGAAGGAACCCCATAGTTAGGGTTTCTAGAAAGCGTCGGTTGACCCTGCATCTGCCCGTACCCTACAGGGACAGGAGCTTGAGTAAACGATCCGCTAAGCGTAGGAGAGGGTGCAAACCCAAGTTGAGGCGCTTGAGAATTGGTATCAAACAATGCCATTACTAATACTCTCCAGTTCTAATCATTTCAGTAACTTCTACCGCCCTGCTACCAACCTGCTCACTCCACTTAGAATCCATGAACTCATCAGCCGCTATGTCAAACTGCTCACGGGACATCGCCTCTAAAGCTTTCACAAACCCACGCAGTCGCGTAAGACCAAGATTAAAGCAAATATCAATCATTGCGTCTTTTCGCGCCTCGTTAAGAGCAGCAAACCAAAAGTAAGTGTCATCAAGCTCATCACGCACACGCCTTATGTCATTGGCTAGTAAATACTCAATTTCATCATCAGAAAGCCCAAGGCCGCCGTTTTCGTCAATGTTACGCCCCACGCCTACAGTGATCATGTTTTCTGAACACTTATATGCATGACTACGCACACCTTCATGGCGCTTCAACATTCCTATTAACTGAATGCCCATTACTTCTCCCGGCTTACGCCCTGTACCTTTTCGTATGATCTCATCGCGCCTAAGCCCAACATTCCCATCATAACGGGTACAAGTAGTGTGGTGTCTATTTCTGGCACCTCTACCCAGATGCCCAGTATGTTTGAAAGGATCGTGTTGTAAAAAAGCCCGAGCGCGCACACCCAACCGATACAAGGCCGCCAGCCAGCCACGAACAAAGACTTAGATGCCGCCTCGACCTTATTGACCTCTAGCTGTCCTTTGGCAAGTTCTTGAGCGTGACGCTCCGCCATAGTGGCAATCTCATGTGCCAACGCATTCTTTTGGTCTTTGTCCTCAATTACTTTATCTAGTAGCTGAGTTGCTGGGCCTATGAGTGATCCGAGTATGCCCATTACGCCCACCCGCTATATCGGGCAAAACACTTGCCACAAAGTAGTTTTACTTTCAGGTGTACAAAATCCATTACTGCTCCCGGCTTTTTGCAACCAGCGCAGCGCAATGTAACTCGCCTTTCATCGCTCACCGCCCTTTTGCCATGTACGCTGTAGCACCAAAGTATAGCCCTACAATAGATGCCTGACTGAGAAACAGCATATCGCTCAAAGAAGCCAGAGTGGACAAGCGAGACTCAGGAATGAAGGGCAGAAGTGGTAGTAAAGCGAAAACCACCATACTGCTGAGACTAACCCAAGCCATTCTTCGTTGACTGTCTGCTTTCTCTTCACGCAGTTCAATCTCAACGAGTTCTTGATTTCGCGCCAATTCTTCATCGCTCACGACCCCATCTCCATCTAGGTCGTACTGAGCATACCGCGATTTCGGCTCTAATTTCTTCGGACTCATTAATCGTCATCCTTTCTAGCTGGATCACGGAAAAGTATCTTAGTGCCTGCTTCTGAGGTAGGTATCTCTCGCACACGGCAGTAAGTTTTGAAGTAGCTGTTGTTACTCAGTAACTCGTTAATAGCACCAACAGACTGCGCGTTAAGCGCCTT
>Ga0098045_1000653_pt1 | contig 13402 bp, 7 predicted proteins | sample 11_taG_FD_77071 | JGI IMG/M metagenome (GOLD analysis project Ga0098045, IMG submission 77071) | Marine viral communities from the Subarctic Pacific Ocean - 11_ETSP_OMZ_AT15265 metaG | ecosystem: Environmental > Aquatic > Marine > Oceanic | place: Pacific Ocean | collected 2015-01-16 | reverse complement strand
CCGATATTGTAGTTAAAGGAGTTATAGTAGTACCATTTTTCGTCAAGTCGACAGTTCTAACTAAGTTAGAATATCCCGGTTTTATACTATTTGCCCAAATACCCGTATGGACAATATCAGCATCTATAGTAACACCGACAGGTAATGGTGGTGTAACCGAGAGTGTAGTTGTAAATAATCTATGATATTCATCAGGGTCATTTGTTATTACCTGAACCGTAGTTGATAAATTTACTGAATATGAAGTTTGTGGTAATAATGGATTTAATGTTATTGAATCATTAATAGTATTATCAAGACTATCCTTTACTGAAACCGAATAAATCCCCGGACATAGATTAGTATATACATTACTATTTTCATATGTCACACCATTATTAATTGAATATTGATATGGTGGTTGACCTCCCGAAGGATTTAAAGTGATTTGACCATCACAAACACAACTTGGTTGAGATACACTAGTATCTAAAAGAAACGCAATCGATTCTTCACAAGTACCTGACGATACAATTAACGTTTGTAAATTAACACCTAAAGGAGACCATTCCATTATAGGTGGATTTGACGATAAAGAATCCGTAGAAAATAATTGACCCGCACCTGATGTACCACCAGCAGTAAAATTAATTGGACAAGTCAAATACCATTGACTAATCTCCGGATTGTATAGAACTTCACAAACTTCTAATGTATTATCGGCTATCCATTGAGGATTTCCTAAATTATCGTATCCATTACCAACCATATTAAGTTGAACACGAGGTTGTGACCTACCCGCAACCTGATACGTTATACAAAATTCTTCTAAAGGTGGTAGTGTAGTTGTAGTAGTAGTACTTGTTGTTGTTACTGTTTCTGCCGTTAATACACAGACAGTATTTGCTGTAAAATCACCATAAAAATCCGTAATAACCGCAGGATACTCACCGATACTTAAACCATAAATAGCCAAACCTAAACCTCCGTTACCCCAAGTTATATTATAGGGTGGTGTACCTCCGGTAATAGAAATTGATGCTGAACCATCAGATAAAAAAATTGAACTAGGGTTAATAACCACACACTCGACCTCCATAGGAGTTATAGTAATAACTTCACAATCATTTATAAAATCAGATTTACCCATAGTTTAGTTTTATATTATAAATAATCAGTTACTCCCTTTTTTTTAACTAAAGACTTCATTATTTCAATGTATTTACGTGTAGCACTGTTTTTATCTACAAAATCAAAATAATTATTGTCGTTTTTTAACTTGTCTAAAGGACTGACATTAATATAATCCCCTTTATAAAACTTAGTATCTTTAAGATTGTCTGTCACTCCGGCCATATGTAATATAGGTTTAGTTTCAAAAATATCTATATTGTCAGTAGCCCAAGAAAATTCTAACTCATCATCTATTTTAGTACTAATACCATGTAACCATAAATTCCATAATAAAGACCACATCTCAGCCGTCCAAAATTGAATCCCTCCGGCATTAATCGGATTTCTTCTATGGTAATCTAACATCTTATTATATAGTGGGAGACAATCTTCATATATTTTCACCCATAGTTCATAATTAGTATTTTTTATTAAGTATTGACCACCACCCGAATTTTCTTGATTACACTTAACACACTCAACTTCTAATCCAATAACCTCAGTCATCTCATCTATTAATTGACCTTCATAGGAATTTGGATGTTGTTTTTCATATCTATCACAACAAGTTTTAATGTAATCGTAACCAATATAACCTATAGTGTCAGATAAATAAGTAATATCATCATTCATCAATTTTTTAAAATCAGGTAAAACTCTAAAAATAATATCCGAATCATGTAAGAAAAAACATTTCCCATAGTTAGGATATTCTTTTAACCATTTAGAAATTAAGTATGGTTTAATACTTGGAATATAACTCTTATCACCCCTATCGTCTTGATAGTGATGAACATTAACACCCAACTCTCTAAGTTTTAAACTCTCTTCACTAGGTTTATCACCGTTCCTAACTATACCTAATATAATATGTATATTTTCAGGTGGGATACCTAACTCAATAAAGTTATGTACATACACTTTAATTTGCCAATGAAAATATGGGACATCAGGTTGTGAAGTAACAAATAATGGTAACATAAATGAATTTTTCTTTAGAAAAAAATAAGTCTATTTTTAATTTTTTAAACGCTTTAGATTAATTTTTAAAAACATTCATAAACGTTAGTGATAGCACCATTTGTATCAACTATTGCAGTTATAGTCCCCCCACCGGTAGGGTTATACCCTAAACGGTAAGTCTTATTACCACCGTTAAATGGGGTTAAATTTGAATTATAAACAGCATCACCATTTTCAGGAATCGGCCATGAAGGGTCTTGAGCGACTATATAACAATTAACATCAAGTCCAAAAATACATTGATTTGCGCCAGGGGTTACGTCATCATTCTGTTCTGACCTTAAAGCACCTCGATACAAAACTTCACCATCACTTGTAGGTGTTGGTGTCGGTGTTTGTGATAGTGGAGGTGGTGGTGGTGATTCATAACAACACCCTTGAGAAACCAATTGAACACCTTGTTGAAATTCAATATTCTTTGTACATATTTCAATTGGGGGGTCACCAGTAATCAGTGTGGCTGTGTTTATAATAGGTAACAGTGAATAACAATCAATCCATCTAATAGTACCTGTTTTAGTTAAAGGTAGAGTACTAACAAGATATGTTACACAGTCACACGTAGGTGTTGGTGTATTTGTCGGAGTTACCGTTGGTGTTTGGGTTACCGTTGGTGTTGGAGTTAGAGTATTTGTTGGTGTAACAGTTGGCGTAGGCGTTGGTGATGCGTCAGGCGTTTCCGTTGGTGTTGGAGTTACGGTATTTGTTGGTGTAACAGTCGGTGTTGCCGTCAATGTGGTTGTTGGTGTTATTGTTGGTGTTATCGTAGGTGTTACCGTAGGTGTTGGGGTAACTGTTGGAGTTGGACTTGGTGCAGGACCACAACTAACACAAGATATATTATAATGTATAGTCGTATCAACTCTAAAATTTTTGGGACCATTATAATCACAATCAGTCGAAACTTTGATATAATTGTCAACAAGTATATAAGTTAAATCCTCTATTCCCGGAAAAGATTCCGATAAATTTTCAATGGAATTTAACCATTCATTATCACTTGGGAAATCATTTAAAGTATAACCCGTATAAAACTGTTGAGAAACAACTGACCCCCCTAAGGTTACCGAATTTTCAAATACCGCATAATTTAAAATACAATTAGTGTCGTCAATAGTTAAATCAAAAAACCCTTCATTTAACATTTCTCTAGGTCCTTTATTTATTGTTGTACCCGAATTCTCAAAATCACTACTACAAACATTATATTTTTGTCTCGTATTAATTATATCATACCCTGTAATAGTAACACTTCTTTCTTTTACACATAAATTAGAGTCAACAACTCTTAAGGTGTACGTACCCGCACTTAGATTAGTTATGGTATTACCTGTTTGACCACCAACATTATTAGAAATCCAATCTAAAGTGAATGGTGGTTGACCATCAATCATAAAGGCACTAACGGTACCATCAGAACCACCATCAGCGTTTGTGGAATTTAATATAAAATCAACAGAACTAGAAGAATCTATAAAAAACAATTCCGTTTGGGCACATCCCGTATTATCTAAAACAGTTGCGGTATAACTACCTGAAATTAAATTATTAAAAGTTGTCGATGTTAACCCATTAGTAACACTATTACCATTTATTTGATATGTAAATGGTGGTGTTGCTCCACTAGAAACTTCTATAGTTACAGAACCATTACCTAAATTACAAGTGGTACCTGTAGTTGAAATACTTAAATCATATGTACTTTCATCATCAATAACAATAGTCTCAGTATATTCACAGGGACCTAAATCTTCGACTTTGACTTCATAAGTTCCCGGAGTTAAACTTGTAAATTGATAAGTAGTATTATTGAGGGTATAATTAATTATACTGTTATCGGGATTTGTTAAAGTATACGTATACGGAGGAGTACCACCAAATAAACTAATTGTTATAGTACCACCATTATTATCACATATGGAATTTGTTTTATTAACACTTAATACTGCAAGACCCCCCGGAGTTGAAAGATTAGTTGATGTTGAAAACGAACATAATCCGGAATCAGTGACAGATATGTTTAACACACCCGCACCTAGATTTGTAAATGTATTAGACCTTTCAAAGGTAATATTTGTTGAACCGTTAGACCCTGAATAATAAAATGGTTCTGTACCTCCCGTTATATTAATTGTAACTTCACCATCATTACTATCACAATTTGGACTAACGCTAGTTATTGAACCAAACCCAACAGGTGAAACTTCAGAAATTAATTGAGTTTTAGATACTGAACAACCTGTACTATCAGTAACGACAACACCATATGAACCAGCGGTTAAACCTGTTATACTATCTGTAGTCCCACTGTTAGACCATAAATAAGTGTAAGGTGGATTACCTGTTAATCCCGTGATAAATATTTTACCGGAACTCTCGGCACAACCTGCGTCATCAACAGAATAAAACCCATAGTCAATAGTTGTCGAACTTTGAATTATTACCGTTTCAGATTTCCCGGTACAACCTCCACCATCACTACCAATAACATAATACGTGCTAGCAGATAAACCATTAAAAACAAATTCATTACTAAGTGACGACCCTGAAGTCAGAAACCCATTAACATTATCATATAACTCAAACGTCGCAGTGTTATAAAAATTAGTCGTTGTAGCAGTAAGTGAACCGTTATTATCACCACATATCGTGTTATCAATATTAGTAATATCTATTGTAGTCCCACTTGATATATTAATATTAACAGCTTGTACCGTATTGGGTACACAACTATCTATGATATTAAAAGTATAGGTTCCCGCAGATAAACTATTAATAGTATAACCCGTAACACCGGGACCTAAAGGTATTGTACCTAATGAAGGACTAACCCACTGTATTGTATAATCGGGTGCAGAACCATCAATATCAATACTAAACGCACCCGTTCCGAGATTGGAACAATCTCCACTAATACTTGGTAAATATGATAATAAACAACTCATTATTAATTACATAAAATATTTATATTTATACCGACATTGATTTTAAAATTTGTTCCTGTTTCAGAAACAGAACATATAGGGTTATATATACCAACCTTACTACTCACTAAACTCGATGGGTCTTCAAAGTAATAATAGTCATAACCTAAATTTTTTAAATCGTTTAAAGACTGAGTTAAGGCATTATCCCAAACTAAGTTTGACGGTGAACTTAATTGTGGTGTTAAATACCCCAATCCATTAAAAAAAGGTGTTTCAACAACTAACACATCGTCAATATACAATTCCACATACCAATTAGTTTGTAAACTATTTATAACACAATCATCTAACACATATCCATTATCCCCTAAATAATTTGTTAATACTACACCCAATAAAGAACCAAAGTCCTGTATATTTGCATTCCACGGATATACACTACAAACTAATTCTTCAATAGGACAATCAGGTCTAAAAATATTTGTAACTAATTCACATGGGTTACAAGGTACAGGAATCAATTGACACCCTTCTTGTCTTCTCCATACCATCTTTTGTCTATGAAATATTGAATTTTCGTATTTAACACCACTATTCCATATTGTGGAAGCGGGTATCATTTGTTCAACTAACCTAACCCAATAATCACCGATACCCACAACATATTCAATCATGTTTTCATAGTTGAAATTATTACTTTCGATACCTATGTTTTCCTGTGATTGTAAATATTTCCAATACACAGACTCAAGTGTAGGGTATCCACCTGTTTTACCATTAGAAGTATACATCCTATTTCTAACATTAATCATGTTAATCCAAAATGTTTGAGCGAACTCAAAGAATGTTTGAGTCCTTGGTCTTGACGAAACAGTTGTATCATCAACCCCACCTCTAATAGGTAAATTAATATAATTATCACCTGATATTGGGTACCCATATCTGTTAGACATATCCCAAACATCATAAACTAAACCTTGAGCCGGATTTAAAAATAAATCAACATTTTTTACATTTAAAACTAATTTATCGTTTTCGGTGTAATATACCGCATTCATCCGACCATCTAAATTACTCCTTAATCCGGTTTCAGTGTCAGTCCAACTTTTATTATTATCAATTTCCTTACGTAAGTTAAACTTAACACCCATATATGGAAAATCCTCATATCTATTCAAATATTCTTGACCATAAGTAAACGGCTGTAAAATAGTTTGGAAGTCCGGATTGTTTCCACTAAAAACACTATTAGTTAAATCTACTTTTTCTGGCGACCTATGTTGAGGAGTCGATTCAAACCATCCTGCACCTTTTTGAAAAAAGTACTCACCACCAATTAAAGGTTTTTGAGGGTACCCGTCACTATCTACCGGATATTCCTCTATTTGAACATTGGAATCTTCAATTGTGTTACTAGTGGTAAAACCTGTATATTGTACCCCCATTATAGAAAAGGTGTTTCCTGATTCTAATATTGGTGTATTAGAAACGTAAGTACCTCCCGATATTTCAGCATATTGTTTATCAAATTCTGTTACACTTATTTTTTGGTCGGCTAAATACACATACTCATTAAATTCAACTAAAGCATCAGGCGCACCTATTAATTTCATCAGATACTCAATAGACTTTCTTGTCCCTTTAGATTTAAATAAGTAACCCGAATTCAATATTAAATTCCTATAATATTCATAGTTAAGTTCATCAGGAGTTTTTTCAGTACTCAAACCACTAAATTGTGATTGGTCAGTGTTTGAACCCCCAAATACAGAATTTAAAAATTCATCATTACTTATGGGTGAAATATTAGTTTCCCAACCCAATGTTTGTGATAAATTTCTTAATAATTGTGAAGGTATATCATTTCCGGTATTATAATTAACCGAATTCATATAAGCTAACGCGTCTATAAATTTCTTAGATTCATCAAAACTCCTACCATAAATTTGTAAAGTTTTCTCAACTTTTTGGTCTGACGTATCAAATTCCTTCAACGAACCTGTTATCATAAATCTAGAAATTATATTAGTTTTATAACCATCAAATTCTTGACTTACATCATTTAGTTGAGTTAAATAATTTTGAAATCTAGATGTTAGTATATCTAAATTCCATTGTCCATATAATGGCCAACTAATTCTATTGGACGCAATACTAAATGTACCATCATCAGATTCTCTCGGAACTTTAAATGTTGCGGTGTAAATAGGTGAGACATCTCGATTAAGTAAATATTTTTCAACTTCATCAAAATACATACTATATGATTTATTAACCTCAGTATCGTTAGGTCGTATAACTAAATCATCATAGGTAAATGATTGACCTGAAAAAGGATTACCTTGTACATAAAACTTTAAAATACCTGTACTTAATGACGTTGTTGGCTGTAAACTAGTTAATTTATATTCCCCACCATTGAGGAATAAAGAATACTTAGTAAATTCAACACTAATATTTCTTAGAGGTGATACTTCATTTTCTCTAACATCTAAATTACGTGAAGAGTTTGTTGAAAAGTCAACCGAAAATGGATTTCTTAACCTACTAACATTTAACTCTATCTTAGTTTGGTCGTATTCACTATAATAGATAATATTATCCGCCGTAATACCTGTAGTGTAATCTACACCCATAGATGTTGACTCTATACCTGCAGGAAAATAATTAATAATGTTTTGAACTGATACGGACATTCTTTTAACCATTGAACCGTATTGCGTGAAATTGGTAATTTGAGATAAATCAAAATTAGGAAAAACTTTAAAATTCTTTTGGAAAATAAGTCTTGATTCCTCATCACTATTAATACCTAAGTTTTCTAAAGAAATTGGCGTAGAAAATGTACCCGTATTAAAGGTCCTATTAACCTTTTCATCGGATGTTGATTTAAACTCAAAATTTCCTTGTGTTAATCCACCTCCAGTAACTGTCTGTAAACCGACAATGTTATCTGAGAAAGTACCTTCCCCTGATGGGCCCTGAGGCGGGTAACTATATTTAACTACCGGCATTATTCTGTTATATTTGTAAAGTTTTTACTAAAATCGATATCAGAACCTCTGTCCTGTCTAACTTCGTAAAGTAATTCATTAAATTGGTCTCTGATTTCATATAAATTATATTGTTTATAAATGTTATTATCCGTATCGTAAATAGTATATATACCATCTTCCATAGACTTAGTTTGATTACCGTATAACGATATCGCTAATGTTGATATATCATGTTCAACTATCTCAATATCCATAGTTATAGGATTAAAAAACGTATTGGTTATTATTATATTTTGATTAGGCTGACCGATATAAGGTACAGCGTTAGGCTTATTTGTCGGTGCTGAAGATGGAGTTAAAGTACAAAAAATCAAATTTGTGTTACTTTCAGTATATCTATATCTAACCGCCTTTTGTGAACTATTAGTTAAATTTTGAACAACCGGTTCACAAAAAAATGATGACGTTATTAATCTAAAGAAATTAGGTACCTTAGTACCATCATCATTTAAGTATTCTATTCTAAAACCAACTAACCCCTGAGTAACAAATTTATTTCGATATTCAGAAGGTACGGCATTTAAATCAATAATAATACCCTTAACATTGGGTAAAGATGATAGTACACCACAATCTAAAATAGTTGTTCTAATTTGAGCAGGTCTAATAAATAAAGTATAAATACCTAAGGCGTTAAATTGTTCAGCCGGTAACCTTAAATTATATAACCCACCTAATATTTCAACATCAGGTGACCCACCCGTACTATTGTTATTAAAGTAGGGTTGTAATATCGATGGTGCATCTAACTTAGTTAAAACAAAATTATCAGTTTCATCTCTAGTTGGTGTATAATTTAAAATTATCTCAACATCTTCGGGACTAACGTCCGCACTTCTTATATTTCCATATGTTCCGACAGCCATTTTTTATCTTTTATTATAAATACTTAATTTATGTTTTTATTACATCAAAAAACTTGTAACCATATTTTTCCAAGTCTCCAACATTATCAACCTCACCTAATCTATTCATAGATTCTAAGGCCGACATTTTACCTCTTTCAATAAAGACATTTGATTGAATTTCAGCTTCACTAATAACACCCATTAAGACTTCGTTCTTAGTTAAACCTGAACATATAACCATATCTTCAGTAATACCCGACGACTCAACAACAAATACCGTAGTTCCATCTGAATAATCATAATAGTTTACATCATTAATCGTATACGCCGTATATAATCCGTCATTAGATACACCGTTAACAACTCCGTTAACACCATTGTCTCCTGTGACATTAACTCCAACTTTAAATTTACCACCTAACAGTAATGACTTTTTACCATAAACTTGTAAGTCATTTATTGTTGATTCAGTATACCCACTAACAATAAACGGAGTTGTTGTAAAATTAGTAATAGGTGGACCTGAATCACACGACTCATCACCGTGAAAAATATAATCATACATTAAAGGTGTTCCCGACCAACTACCACTTCTAGGTAAAAAATATGCCGTACCATCAGGGTTATTAGCAGTAACATTAGTAAATGGAACTGTCACATCTTTCTTAACAACATTATATCCCCATGGACTAGCACCGGATAATACTATTTTGTATACCCCCGAAGAACCATACGTATGTGTATAATTTAACGGAGTCATGTTAGTAATTGTTTGAACAGGGGAACCATCACCCCAATCGACATAATAATTGGAAAAACTTAAATACTTTTTAAATTCTTTATCAGAGGTATTATAAAAATGTACTTGATAAGGTGAAGTTGTTGTTGATGAGAATAAAAAATTACTAATAACATCTTTTTGAGTTACCGCACCGTCAAAAACTGAATAGTAACCCATATCGTTTGTAGTTTCAGTTAACAAAATAGGTATTGTCAAACCTGTTAATAATGAATCACCGTTAGTCCCACCTGTAAGTATTTGAGTCATGGACGAGTACACATAAGTCTCACCTGTTTTTGGTGTTATAATAGGTATTACGTCAATATCACAACATTCATCATCTATAATGTCATCAGTTATGAAACCATCGTTATACTTAACCCCATAAATCGTGTTTATGTTTTCAGGTGATATTTTAATATGAAAAGTTCTATCTGACATATTATTGAGGGTTTACATATTCATACCAATTAATCGGTGTATCAGTACCAACTCTATTACCTAAGTTATCTTTAATCTGATAAGTTTTTTTATTGTAATCAAGATGAACATCATAATAAAAATATTCAGACCCTTCAAAAACAAATTTATCTGAAACTATTTGAGATTGCGGAGTATTCATCATTTTAACAAATACCCCTAATCTCGCATCAAAAAATTTGGCCGTCATATGAAATATATTAATATCCAAGTATTCACTATTCCTTAACCAATAGTAAAAGAAACCCTCTTTATCACCAACATAATCTAACGAGTATGATGGTTTTTTTATATCAATATTAGGTTTAAATGGTGACATTGAAACGTTTTCGGTACCCCCTTGTTGAACAGGGATTACAACTGTAAAAAGGTTTTTTTGGCTAATTGGGTTTTTAGTATCGTAAAAATCCAATTTAAAAAACGACTTAGTAAATGGTTTTTCAAAATAGTAAACTTGTTGAGGTATAAATCCCTCGGTTATGTAACTGACCTCCCAATCAGAACTTACTGAAGTATTAATATTCGTACCACCAAAAAAATGAAAATCGTAGTTAACATTAGTTTTTATTTTTCCTGAATGAATAGGGATATATTCTTCATGAGCAAACCTACCTACCTCAAAGTCATCAACACTACCTATAACTTCCTTAATAACTTCAGTTTCAAACTTATCAATACTATCATCTTGACCTAAAGAATCCCATTTAATTTCTAAAGGTAAGTTGATGTATTTTCCACCATCTCTCGGTATTTTAAATTTATATTTATTCACAGTCGTCTATTAATGGTTCTTGAGTTATACTTTGTTCTATATAATTAGTTCCTTCGGGTATTATTCTGAATATAAAATTTTCATAAGGGTAATGAGTATCATTTAAAAATGGGTAATCTACACCGACACCATCAGTGTCAATATACCCAAAAGGATATAAATCTCTCCATATAAATTTATTACCATCGACAGAAAAATATGAATAATCAGGTATTCCCGCAACATTTTTTTTATCACCTTCTTCAATATATCCTGAATAATCACGTATTTTTAACGAATAGTGAGGTTCATAATAATAACCTAACTGATTATCATTCATATCTGTTTCACTTATATCAAACACATATGGGTTAAATGTAAATTTATGTGTTTGTTTAGAAACAACCCTTTCTCGTTGGTCTGTATCGTTCCACTCACATATATCACCTTCAATTATATCACCACTTTTTAATGACTTTACATAGGTGAAGGGTATAGGTCCATTTCCGGGTCCTTGCTGAACCGGTTGGGTAGTAGTATAACCACTTAACTCAAAATTAGTTTCAGATAACCCTTCTAAAGTACTCCACCAAGTTTGTGGTAAACCATTGACCAACGGTTTATTAAATTCGTAACCTTGTTTTAACCCGGACTTAAGTGATGGGGTACGAAATAACCCAAGAGTATACCCAAAATAACCTTTCCATATAACACTAAAAAATAATTCACTCACAGGTCTCTTTTGATTATCTAAGACACCCTTTAAATCAATATCTTTATTGAAAGATAATGTATACGAACCACTACCTTCTATTGTTGAAACTCTTGATTTTTTATTTGGGGTAAAGTTTTTACTTTCATACTGTCTTTTAACCCCAAAGGCGTTTTGTTCAAAACCTGCTTTAGTCAACACTGTTTCACTAACATCAGTTAATATCTTATGTCTCCTAACATAGTAACTTGAAATCGTCTCACCACTTATATTAATATTAATTATTCTTTTAAAACAACCTATCACTCCGTCATTAAAAGTAGAACCTGTATAACCCACATTAATTATGTTAAATATATATTCATCAGAACCATAAAAATCATCACCTAAGGACGTAACTTGAAATGTGTTTACCCCATTATAATTTAAAGGCGTATTTACCCCCGCCACGGTTTCCGATAATTCAACATACTCACCAACAGATAAATTATGTTTAACTACAGAACGAAAAGAAATAACATCCAAACCTTCACTAGTGGTGTTTTTGATTATAAATGGTAATCCATCAGATACGTTCCATTCAAATGATTGGGCAGTTGTTAACCCATATCCATCAAAATAACACCGAATAGTTTTTTCATATAAATTATCATAAGGATACGAAACAAAATGATTCCAATTATAGGTCGAGGCACTTTTAGCAACAAAATCAATATGATTATCAGGTGGAGCGGTATAACCTGTGACATTATAATCATTCCTTATAAAATCAAACTCATTATATTGTAAAAATCCCTTCCAAGAAACCGTAGAACTTCCTGATGCACACTGTTCTAACAAATCATCAGTAGCATCAACATAAGATATGTTATTTTCTAAAGGTTCATAGTTGGTTGAACCTGTGTATGCGTTTTTAAATATTAATGAAAATTTACCACTAGGTCTAAAAACAGTAGAACTCTGTCTTTCGTCATCGTAAACTTGTTGTAGATTTATATTTACTGACCTATCGAACTCATCATTAATTTTATTATTCTGAACTAAAGGTACATTCAAATATAATTCAGTTTCAGGTGCTGACTTATACCTCAATGAACCTAAAACAATCGTAGTATCAATTCTATTACCCATATTAGTTTATTATTATTTCAGTATTTATAAATTTTTGCCTAAATCTATCAAAGGCAGAACCACCTTGTCTCAACCCAAAGTAGAAGTGGAAAGGACCACCAACAGTAATCCATTCATCACTTTTACCATCTAATCCCGCAGTATTTAAATCCCAATTACCGGTACTTTCATCAATATAAATATTAGGGTCAGGTGTGGGAATAGCTGAGGATAGTACAGAATATATATGACCTTTATTGAAATAAGTGAAATTACTACCAGCATCAGTTCTAAAGTATCTTGAAGTAGGTTGTAACCTATCTAAATCTTGATACCTATAAGAAAATAATCCACTATGTGCGGGTGTACCTAATGACCCTTTTTGCCACGTATTTTCTTGGTTACCAAATATCCCACCACCATCTTTACCACCATAAATACGCCATTGATACATTGGTATTACCTGAGAAAAAACGTTTATATCATTAAATGAACAACCGTCCACAGAATCAGTAAAAGGATTTAATATTTGCCTTCTCGGACTTATATAATCCCTTGTTTG
>Ga0098045_1000629_pt1 | contig 13636 bp, 17 predicted proteins | sample 11_taG_FD_77071 | JGI IMG/M metagenome (GOLD analysis project Ga0098045, IMG submission 77071) | Marine viral communities from the Subarctic Pacific Ocean - 11_ETSP_OMZ_AT15265 metaG | ecosystem: Environmental > Aquatic > Marine > Oceanic | place: Pacific Ocean | collected 2015-01-16 | reverse complement strand
TAGAATTTCTTGTTTACTCATCATTTTTGATAATCCCTGCCATGCGAGATAATCTTCTTTTTTTCCACACTTTTCATAAAGTAATCTATGTTGTTCAGCATGTTCTTCGATAGTCAACTCGACAATGTTACTTGGATCGTCGGTTCCACCCATATGCTTTGGTATAATATGATGTTTGTGTTTGATCATAAAATTATTTATAATCATATGCTCACTGCTACAATAAAAAATCACATATCCCTAATGAATACATAAATTATGTAAACCATTGTCCAGAAAACCAAATACAATCCAGTAAACTTTACCGCATTGATTGTATAAGGTATCTGCCACCAAAAAACTGTAAGTGATGACACCGCAAATGCACAAAACATAAAGGTGCCATATTCTTTCGAAAATTCAATAACTCTTTTTGTTACATCAATAATCTTCGTCGTCGTATTCTTCAATTTCATCTAAATCAAGTTCCTCACCACAAAATGGGCAACAAGTCACTTGATAGTGACTCTCTGCCAGCGAATGAATAATGGTAAAATCTGCGTCACAATTGTCGCAACAAAAAACTGCTTTCATATACATTCCCTTTTATTTATTTTGTTAGATCAACGACTTCACAAGCACCTGCTGTACAAGCAAGTTCTTTGTTACCAGTAGTATTGTCTTCTTTCTCAAAATTTGATAGTAACGCCCAGTCAATTTCTTTTGGCATTTTTTCTAGCAACTCATCATATTCTTCTTTTGTGCAATCTTGGTAAGGTGCTTGACGATATGTGTGATCGCTAAAAGGTAAAAATGATATACCAGATATTTCATCAAAGTGATCATACACCCACGACCCAACTTGTAACCATTCGGGTTCTTTTACAGAAATAGTTACCGATGGTTTGTGTTCGCACCAATGTCTTTGATAAGTCAACCAAAGTTCTAACTGTTCAATAGCATTCATGTCATATCTAAAAATAGCATTCTTAGGTGACTTCATTGGAAAACTAAAAACCATTGTATGATCAGGTTTCATTACGTCTGGTTCGCATGGATAACCGGCATCTTGCATAAACTGGCATAACGGATCTTTTATATCTGCCCGAACTGTACGAATATAATATGGATTGTGTCTCGCATGAATACCAGATGCTGAGTCAACTAACTGTGAAACTGTACCGCTTGGTTTGACGCAAGTGATTGAAGCAGATGGATTTATATTCAGGTGTTCAGCAAATTCAATATTTGTAGAATATGCAACTTCCCTAAGATTTTCAAGCAACGATTTCAAATCCATTGTGCCATCTTCGGTTTTATGAGAAGATTTACCAGATGTATATTTGTTATCTAAAATACCTGTCAATGAAACGCCTAACAATCTTTCTTCTTCACAGTTCTTTTTCCATTCTTTTGATAGATATTTGAAATCAGTCAATGTAGATTGAAATGTGCCAAGGATTGTGGCAAGTCGAACTTTCTCTTGTAAAGTTTCAACTGTATCGTCTTCACGAATTACAACTTCTGTCAAGTTACAAAACTCCCTTGGTCTAAGAATAATTTCAGAACATGGATTTGTACCAAAGTTATCAATCGGTATACGTCTTTCAAAACCAGCAGTCTCATTTAGTTTTTCTGCTTGCTTTTTTGCCGCTTGTGAATTGTATATTCCCCTTTCACCTGACTTTGAATCATAGAGAGAAACCCATTCACGCATGAAAGTGCCAATGTCTGGTTTGTTTTCATAAGCAACTGAGTTGTTTGCCAATGCTCGTTGTGCTTCGTTTTCCCACCATGAACCTGACTTAGCGTGACGCATTTGTTCGTCTGATAAATCAGAAAGTGAAATCAAAGCAGAACGGCGAACGCCACCTACGACAACAATTTCTGCAATCTTACAAGCAATGTCATGACATTCAACTGATCGAAGTTTTCTACCTGCTGATCTTTGAAATAAGTCTACACAAAACTGAAAAAGGTCAATTAATGGTTCTGGTCCAGATGCACGACCGCCGAAAGTTTTCAACTTTGCACCTGCTGGTCTAACTTTTGACACATCCCAGTTTGGAATTTGACCGTTGTATAATAATGAGATAAGTTCCCGTAAAGATTTTGCCCATCCAGTTTTCGAGTCTGGTACGACAATCGTTGTATCGGTTGGACTAAATTCGTCTGCAACTGAAGGAAGTTTACTTACATGTTTTTGTTCGACAGAAAAACCAACGCCGGTTCCATTCATGAGAATGTACATAATTTCATCAAATGATCTTATCGTGTCAATTGGAATAAATGAACAATTATAACCAGCAACATTTTCACCTTCAAGTGCTGGTCCAGCAGTCATCATTGCTCGCATTGATGGCATGACTTTTTGTGATAATATTGCTTTGTATATTTCGTTTCTAAGTTCTGCTGGTATATCATATCCATATTTTTCACGGACATGGTTATACATGAAACTTGTGTATCTACTTACAGTTTCATCCCATTTTTCTCTTCTTTCATCACCTTCTCTCCATCTTGCGTATCTCGACAAGTGAATAAATTTTTGATAATCGGTCGGTAAACCGCCATGTTCTTCTAACATACACTATCCTTCTTTACTTTTTAAATTTTTTTCCAGTTTGATAATCTGGTTTTTGCTTCTAAACCTGAAAAGGTATTTTTCTTTATGACATTCAAAATATTGTTTATATTCATACCAGAAACTACCATATCATTTATATCTTTTTGATGAATGTCTTTATCCCAAATAACAACCCTATAACCTTCGTCTATACACTTGTCTAATTGTTTGACAATCTCTTTATTTCTTGGTTCGTTATCTGGAACTAGAATACTTTTATTTTTATACTTAGGAACTCTAAGATCAGAATGGCAAACTGCAATTGAGTTTGGTAAAAACATACTATCTATTGGTCCTTCTACTATAAACATATCTTTATTACAATCTAATTTATTTAAACCAAAAATCTTTGATTTGTTTTTATCTAACATAGTTGTATAATATTTTGGTTCCTCTTTTCCAAATGACCTTGCTTGGAAACCAAAAAGTTTACCTTCTTCATCGAGAAAAGGTATGATCAATCTTGGATGGTCATTGTCGATGTGATTATATTTAGTGTCATATTGACTCGCAAATTCAAAAAAAGTCGGTGCAAAATATAAATTTTTATATTCAATTTTTGGTATTTTTCTTTTTTCAATTATACGAATGACAGGATGATCCGGATGCAATTCATATAAAGATTTTAGTTTCAATGGTTTGAATTTAGGTTTGCTTGTATGAATATCTGCTTTTGATTTTTTGAATCTCTTCTTGTCTGTGAATGTTTCTTTGACATAATCATTATAAAGATTAGTGTCAATAAACTTTAGAAGACCTTGCACGTTCGTTGTAACGCCGCAATTGTGACATTTATAGACAAGGGAACTATTCATTCTGAATACGTAACCTCTTGCTTTTCTTTTGTTTGTTTGAGAATCACCGCAATACGGGCAACGAAAATTAAATAAAAAATCTCCTTTCTTTTTAAACATTTGAAGTTTACTAGAAAGGAGATTAAGATATTTTACATCAATAAAAGAAATCACTATAATAAGTATAATATAAAATGCAAAAAAAGTAAAGTCTTTTTTTTATTGCAATGCAATCGCAGAAAGTTGTTGTACGAGAAACCCAACTGCTGTTGCGCCTCCCATAATTAACCATCTCCATTTTTCAAGACTGTGAATTCTATTTTTCAACGTCTCAATCTGTTCGCTTTCGTATCTTTGAAGTTCTTGATCTGCTTTATTAGATTTGTCTTCGATCTCGTCAATGATACCTTTTATCTTATCAACTTCTTCAGACATTCTTTGATGAACAAATTTGAATTTGTCTCTGAACTCTTTTTCTTGTTCAGTAACCTCAGATTCAACTCTGTTTATTTTTTCATTATGTACAGCAAGCATCGTATTTAAGGAGGCAGATAATGTTGCAATGCTATCCATTGCGCCATCTAATTTAGTATTTATTTTTTTGAACTCACCCACTTCTCGCTTCATGATTTCAACTTCAGTTTCTATACTCGCCATTTATTTCCCTTTGTTTTTTGAATTTATTATTATAAACGTCATGATTAAAGAAAAAATCCAAACTAGGATACCCACATATCTATTTATAAATTATTTACGATATGTCAGACTACTATTTTTATGCGAACCTTCAAACCATGCGACTGTAAAGTTTGTGATTTTTAGAGAATCAATATTTTTATATGAAAAAATATCGACGTATACGCTACCTTTACCGAAAATTGAATGATAACTAATTACACCATGATCTGTGATTTGCACAACTGAAAAACCTTTTTCTTCGCTGTCAAAAAAAGTGGTGATATTTTCGCCTTTTGGTTTTACGTCAAGGCAATCACACAACTCAGATGTGTATTTTTTCACATATTCTTGATTTGCAATCAACATTGGATTGCAGTTTGATACATCTATTACATATGTCATTGCTAGACATTTTTCTACTTCAACAAAATTCATAATATTATTCCCCTGCGTCAACCATTTCAAGACCACTTTCTTTGAAGAAAAACATAACGGTTGTCCTCAAAAACTTTTCGTCTTGGTGTATTATTCTTTGTATGTTCTCTTCTTCTACAAATTTAAAAAACTTTTTCACAAAAGAAGAATTCAATCTAAATTTTTCTTTTGGTACAATCGTGCTTATAACAAAATTTTTGATTGTTTGCATATCAAACTTTATCAAAAAATATATTCCATTATTTAAAACTTGAACGTCAATTGTGCAACTTGAATCGAAAGAAAAATATTCTCTTCCCAGTCCCGGAAAGGTAAAATGTAAATCAGACTTTTTACCAATCTTTTCAAGTGCCTTGACTCTTTTATCCCATCTATTTGATTCTAAGTATTGCATCTCTACCTGCGTCGTATCCCATTTGTAAAACCTCTTTATTTTTAATCACATCAAAATCCAGCGGTGAATCATATGGATCTTCTGGCATAAAAACAAAATGATAATTTAGTTTTTTACCTTTGCCATTTTTAAATGTTATGTGATTATTCACTTGCCTGTTGTAAAAAGCACGAATGTCATCTCTAAGAGTATTGCTGTAAACGGTGTTTATAATTCTTTTTGCAATTGCAACTATATTATAATCTTGCGAAGTAGCGTCTTCTATTGAACCTAATTCTTCTTCTTTCAAAGTGCAAACAACAAATATGTGTTCAGTTTCTTCAATATTTTTTACCGCAATTTCAATTGGTATTGGTTCAACCAACGCTCCGTCAATACAGCGAATACTTCTATAATCTCTATGAAACATTCTCACTGGTTCAAAAACGAACGGTATACTTGCAGATGACAAAATACCATTATACATTTGTTCAGCAGATGACGTTTGATTATAAACATAATGTTTTGTGCCACGTGTTATATTAGTTGAACAAGTGAAAAACTTTATAGGCGAATTTGTTACATCATGTATGGAAAAACCACAATTTTGCATAATTCGATACAAAGGTAAATTTGCAATGCTCGCTTTTGTGTATATGTCATAATACGTAATCGGATTAAAAAAGTTTCGATACTTTACAATATTTTTTTCAAATTCATATTGATTTAGAAAATAACTTTCTGCTTCTTTCATTTTATGAGCACAAGCGGCGGCACCTACAATAGCACCGATACTTGTACCGCTTATACATTCAATATTTTTATAATAACCATGATCAAAGAGTGCGTCCAAGAAACCTACTTGAAAAGCACCTTTTACTCCACCTGCGGACAGGACAACGGATATATTTCTCATATTATTATTATTTATTGTTTTTTTCTACCATATACCACCTTTTACGTTATTGTAACCTTGGAAATCTTCTTTACAAGTTGGTGTGCATTGGTCATATGGTAAGTAATAAAAATCAGTTGTGTTGTTTTCGTCTTTCATAATGTGCATGTCATAACACGCACCTCGTTTTCCATCACGAAAACGAATCATGAAAAATTTCTTAACTCCGGGATGTTTAGATTCGCCATATTCATACCTACAAATTTCGCCGCTTGTTTTACCATATGTTTTATTTTTTGGTTCTGGTGTTGACTTACATGATATAATCATTGTTATCAACAAAATATAGATTGTATGTTTCATATTCATACCTCCGTACAACTCTCTAATAATAATTTATATTATTGCAATATTCTATACCCAGTTTTTTGTAATAATCTCGCCTGATCTTTTTTACCTTGTTTTAGTTTTCTTTTACCAACATATGTTGTAAAGTCTTTACCAATCATGTGATCATATTCATGTTGAAATACACGACAAGTCAATCCAGTAATTTTCTTTTCTATTTTGTTACCTTCATGATTTGTATATTCAACTTTGATTGTCTTTGATCTTTCTATGTCTAAAAATAAAAACGGATACGTCAAACAACCTTCACCGAAAAATACTTTTTCAGGTTCTTCTTCAACTATTTTTGGATTGAAACAAAGTTCTGAAATCTTTTTCTCTGGATCGGTATACATTGTAAATGCTCGAATAGCAAAACCAATTTGATTTGCAGACAAACCTATACCTCCGTATGATTCCATGTTATTATCTAACATTGCTTTCAAGTCACCAAGTGACATATTATATTTTTCTTTGAGTTCTTCTTCGGTTGTCTCTAGCAACTCTACCTGAAGCAACTCATGTTTTGGTTCTAACAACTTATAAACCATTTTATACCATCCTACTAAAATTATTATTCTTTTCAAATTTGATTACTGAGCGAAACTTGTCATAAAGAATGTCACCTTTGTGACTAATCACAAAAACATTTTGATTTTCAAACGTATTCAATATTTTTAAAAAATCATCTGTTCCTGTTCCGTCCAAACTCGAATCAAAAATCTCATCCAGTATCAATAAGTTTGTGTTCGTTGAATTTTTCATTCTTGCAATCTGTCTCCATGTAAAAAGTAGCGACAAGTCAATACGCATTTTTTCGCCTTCGCTAAATGAAGCATATGTAAATTCGTCTCTATGTCTGGATTTGATTGTCTCATTGAAGTTTTCATCTATGTTAAAATTACAAAAGAAATCCATTGAACTAAGATAAGAGTTTATGTATTTATTCATAATCGGTAAATATTGTTTTACGATTTTGGTTTTGATACCGCTGTCCTGTAAAAGATTTTTTACCACATCATAATAAGAACGATTTTCGCTAAGTTCTAATTTTCTATTATCCATAAATTCTCTTTTCAAAATTTGTTTTTCAAGTTTTTTCTGTTGGTCATTTGAAATTATTTCTTCGTTCAAAGCGTTTATTTTGTTTTGATTATTTTTAATCGTTTTCTCATAACCTTCGATCCGTGTTTGTTGCACAGATATTTGTGTTTCAATATTTTGTATGTGTCTGACAAGTTCTTTTATTTTATTTTCTTTTCTTTCTGCTTTTGAAATCAGGTCTTTTAATTTATCAATAGCATCACCGAACTCACCAATCTTTTCTTCTTTGACTTGTATTTGTTTAGTCCTAAAATCTTGATCGATGTTTTGATTGCAAGTTGGGCAACTATCGTTATCATGAAAAAAAGCAACTTGTTGATTTTCTTGTCTAAGTTTCAAATCAATTGTGTGTTTCATGTTCGAATATTTTTTCAACTTCTCGCTCAGTGAGTCTTTAGTCACAATCTGTTCCAAAAGTTTGCCATGAGTTTTTTGATTAGTATCAATCAATTCATTTGCCTCTCCAACTTTACTTTCGAGTTTGACAATTTCTTCATGAAGTTCTTTAATTGTATTTTCACGATTTGTTATCACATCATGAATATATTTTTTTGAAAGAAGAATCTTTTCATTGATAACTTCAATCTTGTTTTCATTTTCTTCGATTGAGTTTTGTAATTCTTTGTTTTTGATTTTTAGTATTGTATTCATCAATGAAAATATACGAATGTCTAATATGTCTTCGACAACTTCTCGCCTTGCCTTTGCAGATAATTGCATGAAAGGAACAAAAGTAGACGAACCTAAAATCACAACTTGCGTGAATGATTTGTAGTTCAACTTCAAAATATTTTCTTCAAGATATTTTTGATAGTCTCTTGCAGATGCATCTTGATTAATCATTTTACCATCGACATAAACTTCAAAAATATTTGGTTTGATACCACGAACAATTTTACATTTTTTATTTTGAGTTTCAAATTCTATTTCTACAATGGCATGTTTTACATTGACAGAATTTACTAATTGTTGTTTGTTTATACTTCGGAAAGGTTTTCCGAAAAGAGAAAAGCACAGAGCATCAAGTATAGTCGATTTACCAGCACCATTTTCACCGATGATAAGAGTGGTAGGTGATCGATCTAACCTGACCTCTATGAATTGATTACCCGTTGATAATATGTTTTTCCAACGAACTGTATGAAAGTTTATCATATAATATAATTATACAATATTTATTCAAAAAAGTAAAGTGTTTTTTTTCTCGACAAGTTCAAAGTCTTCTTTGTTTACATCGCATTCAAAATGATCATCGTCAATATTTCTATTGATAAAAGACTAAAAAAAGTGCCACTTGAACTCTAATTAGATTTGGAGATTCAAGTGGCACCGAGTGATTCTTTTTTTGTTTGACAAAATAGGAGAAATTATATGAACTAATGAAGAAAATCATATAATTACATAAAATTATTTATAACAGTTTCAAAACCATCATTTACTTTTTTTCTTATCGTTACCTGTATACCAGAACGATTCTTTGTATTGAAATATGTAGCACGTTTGACGAAAACTTTCATGACCAACTGTCAATGTTCCCAAACCATCTGTACGAACAACTTTCAATTGACCTCGCATTCTATCATAACCAACAATTGTACCTTCGCCTTTTATAGTCACATCACCACAGTTTACATCAAAAATTTCTTTGTATGTAAACCATTCTACTGTTTTATAAATGGCAACATTTGTGAGTAAAACTGAAACGATGCCCCATATTAGTATCTTTTTCATATAACTATTTAGTCAGAAAAATCTAACCTTGTCCCCTATACTTTTTGTAATTTCTACGTTTTGATTTATTCATAGAAGAAGTTTTTATTCTACCTCTTCCAATTGAAGTTCCTTTCTTTCTTGGTTTTGGTCTTGTATCGTTTATTTTTGCCATATTTCTAACCTCTCATTTCAAAATTATAATTTTCTAATACTTTTTTTCTATACTTAAATAGTGCTTTGATAATAAAACCGATTGGTAACCATGATTTGTATTCGATGACATCACGAATAACAACGTAACCTAATCTGTCTTTTTCAAAAAAATGTTGATGCTTCCAGTATTTCAAAGGGTAAGGCAAAACCCTTCCTACGTCGATAAAAACATCATTTTCTATTTTTTCAATTGTAGTAACAAACCTTTGACTAAAAGGACCAACTTTTATGTCTGTGATACCATTTCTAACTACACCTTCAAATCTTACTATTGTTGCAAATACCCACCACGGTGTTAATTTTTGAAACAAATTTATGTTATGATGATTGAAAACATCGTCGATACTTGAGCATCTTGTTTCTGTTATAAATTGTAATCTTTTTGGTTGTTTATTCAGTTTCATATTTCTAACTCGCTTGCTTCTAAATATAAATCTTTCATAATATTTTTTAAACGATCTTTATCAAAGTCAATCTCTAATTCGTCTACGTATCTATTCAATAAAGAAACCGTATCTTGACTTTCTGTGACTTCATCTGAAACTCTGTCAGGTGACAAATCAGAAAAGTCTTCAATGATTTTTACTTCGTATGCGCCGCTTTCTTTGAGCAAACGGTCAACGAATTTATCAAAATCAAAAATGTTCTTTTTATTTATCACAAATATTTTTACGATTTTATCTTTATACTTTGAAACATCAACTTTACTATAATCCATTTTCTTTTCATCATAATGAATTTTTTCAAAGATTGTATATTGATTGACGACATGTTCAAGTTCTCTCGTCTCGGTGTCAAAAATATTGAAACCTCTTGGGCAGTTATAATCACTCCATGTAATTTCGTATGTATTGCCTAAATAGAAAACTTGACCGTCAGATGACTTTTTATGAAAGTGACCAGACATTACCATGTCAAACTTTTTGAATATATCTTTTGAGTGACCGCCTATGATCTTATGACCAGCATGCATTTCGAAACCATCAATTTCTAAATGACCCATAGCAATATCTGCTTTTGTATTTTTGATTTCGCTTAGTGTGTGTTCATAATTTTCATTATTGATCCAAGGTATAAGAAAAATATTTGTGCCGTCTTTGAGTTGAATCGTTTCACATTCTGAATACGTTTTGATTGTATTGAAAGAATCGTCGATCAGTTCATCAAGAGCATTTACTTCGTTTGTATTCTTATAATAACAATCATGATTGCCTGTGATCATATAAAGATTGATATTCATGTCGTGAAATCTTTTTATAAATCGTTCACGAAAATCTTTTGCTATCTTGTACGAAACAAACTTACGCCTGTCCATTACGTCACCTAAATGTATGACAGTATCAATATTGTTTTTTTCTAAGTATGGAAAAAATTGTTTTTCCCAAAAGTCAAAAAAGTATTCGTTGAAATGTAAATTGTCACCTCTGGCACCGAAGTGCGTGTCTGTTATTAGAGCAACCTTCATTTATTCATCACCCATAAATTTATTCAGGTTGTTAGGTTCTTTTATTCTTTGTTTGGCAATTTGAAAATAATCATATTCTTTTTCAATACCTACAAAACTAAATTCACCCTGCATTGCCGCTTTACCCGTACTGCCGCTTCCCATAAAAGGATCAAGTGTAGTGCCACCTTTAGGTGTTACAAGTCTTATTAGATATAACATCAAGTCAGTAGGTTTCACGGTAGGATGATTGTTGCCGTCTTCTCTGTCTTTTTTACTTGCTTTGGCACAATAGAAAAATCTTGAAGCACCTTTTTTTAAAGTCTCACTTTTTAGTTCGCCACATTCACCACTCTGTTCATCTAAAATTTTACCTGCCTCTTCATCAAATGTGATATTTGCCGGGAATCTGCCTAACTTACTTGATGATATTTCTTTTCCTTCCGACCAGTTACCAGAATAAGAATGTTTTGAGAACTTCCCTCCAGCAAAATATTTTTGTTTGAATGAACCTTTACCACCTAATCTTGAATTAACACCTTCAGATTCACCTTCAGATAATTCTATTCTACTATCATCAATGTTAATACCACCTGTACCATGTTCTAAAACATTTTCGGCAACAGATTTTTCACTCAAAGGTTTTCTTGCCATAACAATAGGTTCATGTGCTGGTTTTAATGCAGTTCCCCAACCTTCCCATTCAGAGTTACCTTGTAGTTTGTCTACTGCTTTACCAATGTTCAAACTCTTTGGAAACCCAGAACCATATAACCACATAATCTGGTCACGAATTTCAAAACCAGCGTCTTCAATCCTTAATGCCATTCTATGATAAGTTCTACTTCCAGCGAATGATAACAAGTGACCACCGGGTTTCAAAACTCGTAAACACTGTTCCCAGATTTCTTGTGCTGGCACATCATAGTCCCACTTTTTATTCATAAAAGCAAGACCATAAGGTGGGTCAGTCACAATACTGTCTACGGAATTATCTTTTAGTTCTTTGAGTTGAACTAAACAATCATTGTTGTATAAAGTTATTCTTGACATATTATAAATTTACAACTTTTCCTTTTGGTAAATTTCTTATTCTCTTTTTTCTTTTTGGTTTGTTTACTTCACAAGGTTCACACACGCAAGGCACGTTAAATTTTATCATACCTTCCGATCCAGCATTTATCCAACATGTTCTAAAACCCTTTTCAGGTGCTGTGCAATATATTGGATACGTTTTTTGTTTTGGTTCTTCTACTGTATTTTCTTCTGTAAATATTGGTACACAAAGCAATAGAAATACAAATAATTTATTCTTCATCGTCTTCATAAAAATTTTCCAATCCTCTTTTTAGTTTTGGTTTGTTTATTTTATTTTTCAACTTTTCTTTTCGTTCACCAGATGGATACATTTTTTGTAGTGTAGTAATATAAGTTGAATCAATATTTTCACCGTCACCATCTACACCTAAAACAGCAGTACCCATACTTTCAATCATTTTATTTTTTATATGTGTTTGCTTTTTCTCTTTGTCGATTCTTCGTAAGAAAGCATAATAGATAATTTGTGTAAGATAAGAAAAGGGATTCTTAGATTTGTTTGGATCAAAGTTGTGCATATATTGTAAACAATTTTCAACACCGTCCATAATCATTTCTTCTCTATATGTGTAATTTATAAAGTTTGGTTTATGTGATAGTCTCGTTGCTATTTCCAATATTGAGCGACCAATATAATCAGATACAGGAACCTTCTCACCTGCGGCAGCACATTCGTCTTTCCATTTGACCATCTCAATATGTAAGTCTGAATTGTTGATATAATGGTTTTTCTTTTTTGACATAATATAAGTATATCACAAAAGTGAGAAAAAGTAAATCATTTTTTTATTTTGTCTTTTGTCTTTTTTTATAAAAAGTGCTTTACTTTTTTTAGAAAATGTGGTATTATAATAATGTAGGAAAAAAGGAGAAATATATTATATTAGATATTGACAGTATCTATCTTATAATCAAATTGTTCTACATTATAATATTCAATTCTTTTTACAAAATGATTCAACGTAAAGTTTGGTTTACCTTTACAAGATATATCATCTGAGATATCATATAGAACAGCATCTGTTTTACTTTCACTGGTTCTCAATCCTCTACCTATACTTTGAAGAACTCGTATTTTAGATTTACTAGGTGACGCAAAGATAACATTATGCAAGTTCTTAATATTTATACCTGTACTAAATGTTCCATATGATGCTAATATAATTGAGTCATCACTATCTTCTACAATGCTTCTTATTTCTTCTCTTGTATTTGTTTTAACGCCTCCATACACAAAATATACATTCTTTTGTATTGTCTTTTCTGCTAATTCATGTAAAGGTTTTCCATGCTTTTCTACTAATTGAAAAAGTATCAAAGTGTTTCCTTTCAAATGTTTTGCAAGATTCAATATGAATAAATTTCTTTTTTGATTTTGTACAATATATTCTATTTCTTGTTGGTAGTTCATACCTTTAATTTCTTTACAAGCAACGCTATCATATTTCAAAACAATACAATTGATTGAAAGTTTTGCTACTGTATTGTTATCCATCAATTCTTTTGTTGTAGTTACTTTTTTGACAGAACCAAACAAACCTTCTAATACAAGTTTATTTGTTTCGCTACCATCTAATGTGCCTGTAAGACCAAACCTATAAACACAGTCTACCATTTTTGTCAATATTGATGTCAATGATTTTGCTTTGAATAAATGTGCTTCGTCACCTATAACAATATCAAACTGACTGAACCAATCTTTATTCAATTTGTATATTGATTGCCAAGTTGAAATTGTTATCAAAGAATCAATGTCTTTTGTATGACCTGAATATATTCTTTGCATAATTTTTTTATTGCAACCATAATCAATAAAATCTTTATACATCTGTTCTACCAAAGAAGTTGTTGGTACAAGTATCAATGCACGACAATCTTTGAGTAAATAATAAACAAT
>Ga0098045_1000628_pt1 | contig 13639 bp, 7 predicted proteins | sample 11_taG_FD_77071 | JGI IMG/M metagenome (GOLD analysis project Ga0098045, IMG submission 77071) | Marine viral communities from the Subarctic Pacific Ocean - 11_ETSP_OMZ_AT15265 metaG | ecosystem: Environmental > Aquatic > Marine > Oceanic | place: Pacific Ocean | collected 2015-01-16 | reverse complement strand
CTTACAGAACGTAACAACATCCTCCATGATCTACGTGAGAGAATGATATATCACAGGAGACAGGAAGAGTTTTACAGAGAGAGGATTCAATGGACTAATCAACAGTATAAGAATCAACAGTACACAGTCGATGAACTATACAATGAACTCTTTGAGGGATACGGAGAACAGTCATGAGAATCATTCTACTAGGTTTCTTTACTCTCATGGGTGTTAACTTGTTCGTCACAGTTATGAACTCAGACATGGCAAATAAGATGGAGGAGAGGAACGAAGCAATCGAACGGTTGATGTCACCACCCTCCACAGAGATACGGTAATAATATACACGACCATGCGTGAGGTCGATAAACTCAGACGAGGCAATAGCATGGTGGTTCGTGTTATTGTGGCACAGTGAAGTGGTAAATGAACTCTGAGATGTGTGTGGGTGGTTCCTTACACAGTCCTCAGAGTTTTTCTCTGCAAAGTATTACTTAGTGATCACAGTGGACAGTACACATAGTGGAACAGACTGTATAGGCAAAATGACTGTTATATGGTAAAATGTATTATGGGTTTAATTATGTTATGGCGTAAGAAGGGGGGTATGAATATTTTCGAACTTTCCTAACCTACAAAGGTGACAAAGAGCGAGAAAAATATCACTGTATATTATTTTCGAAATCTATGCCGAGCCCTCAGAAAAAAATCCTCCCCATAATTTTTCCCCCTATAAGCTTCCTTAGCAATCTGGTGAATGCAGCAAACTCATAATTTGCCTAAGGTGAGTTCGATCCTCACAGGAAGCATGGTGAAACCTAAACGTAGTGCTTGACGAAAACCCCCCACAGAGGTTATAATAAGGTTGTTCCCAAGTGTATCAGAGCGAACACCCATGCCCGTTATTAGAGAAAGAAAGAAGTATCCAAACTGTTTGAGGTATCCCGGAGGTAAGTCAAGGATTATCCATTATCTCTTCAGACAGAATATGATACCTTCACAGATCAAGGAGTATCGGGAAGGGTTCTTAGGTGGTGGTAGTTGTGCACTTGCATTCTCTACGATGTATCCAGGAACTCCTGTATGGGTGAATGATCTTTATTATAATCTGTATTGTTTCTGGACACAACTACAGAATAACTCAGATAGTCTCACAAATCGTATATTAGAATTAAAAGATAAAGCTTGTGTTGCTACTGATGTTACTGAGTTAGAACAGAAACACAGAGATCTCTATGGAGAGATGAGAGAGTTAATCAATACTTCTACAGATCCACATGATCTTGCAACCGCCTTTTATATTCTGAACCGGTCGTCTTTTGGGGGATTTACAGAGCAAAATAAAAACGCGTTTATTCGTGACTCTTATAAGAATACGATCTTTAACCAGGTGAAGATTAAAAAATTACCGGAGATTTCATCTCTTATACAACCATGGAGGATTACGAATGGGGACTATCGAGATTTGATGACGGCTCCTGGTGAGGATGTCTTTGTATTCTTGGACCCGCCATATCTGATTAAGGATATGTTATATGGTAAGAACAAGGAGATGCATACGGGGTTTATACATGAAGACTTTGTTAAGGCTTGTAAGGATACCCCACATAACTGGATGATCACCTATAATGAACATCCATGGTTACGTGAACAGTTTGCTGATTATCATATGGAAACATTTGAGTTTCGGTATTCCCTTGCACATCGTAAGGAGAATGGCAACAAGAAAGAAGAGTTATTGGTAATGAACTATCAACTTCCGCGTGAGTTGGAAGAAAATAACATTCTTTCAGAACTACTAGATAACGTGTAACCTAAGGAGGTTTCTATGTTGAACAAAGTGTATCACATCTATTCAGATGACAAGTGCCTACATCACAATCTGAACGAGGATAGTTTCAACGGTCTATGGGAGTATTATTTTATGGAAGGAGTGAAGTGTACTTATGAAGTATGTGACGCTAAGGTACTAGAGGAGTCTAGTTACTAATGAAGATGAGTACACAGAATATGAGTGTAGATACTGATAAGGGTCTCTCATTCGTAAAGAAGAACACTGGAGGGGATCCTGGACCCCTCCCAGTCCGTCCTAATAATGTATTCACACCTAAGGAAAGAGAAGAACTAAAAGAGATCTTTCATGAGGTTCTATCTGAATATGGACTTGTGAAACGGATTGACTAACAACTAAATATCGTATACAATAATGAATGAAATGGAGTGATTAATTAACTCATGGCCAAAGGATTTACAGTAAAAGCAGCAAAGCCCAATACTACTAAGAAAGCTAGTTCAGAACCTGAATGGGATATTGACGCAATTAAAGAACGAATGCGTGGTAAGACAATTGTCTTCTGTCTTCCAGGTCGTGGATGTTCATTCACTTTCCTGAAGAACTTTGTACAGTTGTGTTTTGATATGGTTCAAAACCAAATGAGTATTCAGATCTCACAAGACTATAGTTCCATGGTGAACTTTGCTCGTTGTAAGTGTTTGGGTGCTAATGTACTTCGTGGACCAGATCAGATTCCCTGGGATGGTAAACTAGAGTATGACTATCAGTTGTGGATTGATAGTGATATTGTCTTCAATACAGAGAAGTTCTGGCAACTCTGTGATATGGCAATCCCAGCTGAAGGTGAAGAGAAGGAGATTGTCAGTGGTTGGTATGCTACTGAAGATGGACGTACTACATCAGTTGCTCACTGGTTGGATGAAGATGACTTCCGTAATAACGGTGGTGTCATGAATCATGAGATGGTTGATGGTATTCAGAAACGTAAGAAGCCTTTCACTGTTGATTATGCAGGGTTTGGTTGGTTGATGATTAAGAAGGGTGTGTTTGAACATCCTGAGATGAAGTATCCATGGTTTGCTCCTAAGATGCAAGTCTTTGAATCTGGAGCAGTTCAAGATATGTGTGGTGAAGATGTATCCTTCTGTTTGGATGCTATCGAAGCTGGTATTGATATCTGGTGTGATCCTCGTATCCGTGTTGGACATGAGAAGATGAGAGTCATTTGATAAACTGTCACAGAGGGTCCTAGGATCCTCTCTAACCCCTTTATAATATACAAGTAGACATAACACACTATGGCAAAGTTCAAACGTTCATTGATGGGTGGAACCTTCATTGAAACCAAGCCCAAGAAAACACGACAGGGTTCAGGACAACATACCAAGTACGCATCTAGTTCTAGTAATAACAAACCTAAACGATACCGAGGACAAGGACGTTAATATTAAAGACCCTACATACTAGGGTCTTTTTTTATTGCGTATGGCTTCTTTGATTTGTAATCTTCCTGCAGTAGAAGTGTGGGTAAGAAAAGAATATCTAACAGATCATCAATCTGGTCACGGAGAGTTCGTAAAGGGTGTCTGGGTGTCTTGTAAGAGTATGCCAGGACGTGCATTCTACTTTGAGACATATCTCCCAGAGTATGCAGCAATGTATGATAAACTCCCTATCAGTGCGTTTGTATCAGAACCGGAAACACCTACTCCAGATATGAATCTACCTAACTTACAGTTCTGGAACTGTATGGATTATGGTGTAGTAAGTATTACAAAACAGTTCATTGGATCTATGGATTTTGAACTATATACAAGAGATCATGATATCATGAAGGGTACTTACATCTGTACCATTGATAACTATCATGCAGATCCAGATGTGATTGATTATGCAACATCTGAGAATCCTGCTGAACATAAGTCTCATAATCTGATTGAGTTGGATAATGGTCAATATGCCTTGTATCCAAACAATCGTATGAGAATCTTTGACAATAGTCTTACACCTGTAGATCCTAAGATGCCTGACTTTAAGGTATCAACTCAATACTATTCTGTAGAGAATGGTTTTGATCGACTAGGTATGGGACGTGAAGATGAATACTTTTGGAAAACCGCTAAGGAGAGAGAAAATGAGCAACCAGGAATTCCTAAGGGAGATCGCGAATGATGAGAAAAATCCTCGACAAATGAAAAAGGTGAATACAGATGGACTCTTTGAAACAACTGATTGTTCTGACCCTGATCATATCTGTACTTGTGGCTCTAAACAGATAACACTAACTGAGGATTAGTGTTCTAAATAAGGTAGATTTGTTGTATCAAATACGTGCCTGCTGAAAGAATTAGCAAAAAGTTTAAAGACATCAGTGCAGTCTTTGAAGTCAATCCGTTAAACGATGACTTGATTGTATTGAGAAACTATAATGCTGTTGCTCGTTCTATTCGTAATATAATTTTTACTTCTCCTGGTGATAAACCGTTCAATCCATTTTTTGGATCTAGGGTTTCTGAGTTGTTATTTGATCCTATAGATCAAATTACCACACTAGCAGTTAAAACAGAAATTGAAGAATCTATTAAAAACTTTGAACCCAGAGTAAATCTGGTAGAAGTTCAGGTTGATCCTTCACATGATGATAATGAATATAATGTAATTATTAACTATGAAATCATAGGTATTGACGTTGAACCACAACAACTCGCATTCGCTTTAGAGCTTACCAGATAAATGCCTCTAGTAAATTTTAGTAATCTAGATTTCGATCAGATCAAGGCATCCATTCAAGATTATCTTCGTGCAAATTCAAACTTCACGGATTATGACTTTGAAGGATCGAACTTATCTACGATAATCGATACTCTAGCATATAACACTTATATTACTTCATACAACACCAACATGGTGACGAATGAAGTATTCATTGATAGTGCAACATTGAGAGAAAATGTTGTATCACTATCTCGAAACGTTGGATATCTTCCTAGGTCAAGAAAAGCATCCGTAGCTAATATTTCTTTCATAGTAGATGCATCTAATACCACAGCAACAGCTGTTACTTTAAAATCTGGTATTGTATCAATTGTTGGTGAACCTGGTAAAAAAGCATATACATTCTCAACTCCAAATGATATTACAGTTCCAGTTGACTCTAATGGAATTGCAAACTTTACCAATATTGATATATTCCAAGGCACATATTTAAAACAAACTTATACAGTATCATCACGAAATAAAACACAAAAATACATCTTACCCAACTCTGGTATTGATACCTCTTTGATTCGTGTAAATGTAAAAGAATCACAGGCTTCAACCGTCACCAGAGTGTTTAAACAATTTGATAGTTTGTTTGAGGTAGGACCATCTTCTCCTGTGTATTTCCTTCAAGAGATTGACTCTGAAAGATATGAGGTGATGTTTGGTGATGGAACATTTGGTGTGGCACTACAAGAACCAAACTATATTGAAATCAACTACATTAAGTGTGATGGTGGTGATGCCAATGGCGTAACTTCGATGAGATATGCAGGAACACTTAGAGATAATAATAACAACACAATCACCGGTGGTGTATCATTAATCACTGTCAATCAACCATCTTATGGTGGTAGTAGTATTGAAAGTGTAGAATCAATTAAGAAGTACTCGACACAGATCTATTCCTCACAGAATCGTGCAGTTACTGCTGGTGACTTTGAGGCAATCGTTCCTACCATTTATCCTGAAACCGAATCTGTTTCTGCTTTTGGTGGTGAAGAACTCACACCTCCACAGTATGGTAAGGTATTTGTAAGTATCAAGCCAACCAATGGTGTATTTCTTTCGAGTACAATCAAAGAAAATATTAAGAGACAGATTAATAAGTATTCTGTAGCAGGTATCATTACTGAAATTATTGATCTTAAGTATCTGTATGTTGAGACAAACTCAAATGTTTATTACAACTCAAACAGAGCACCCAACAGTAGTTTTGTTTCAAGTCTAATAACACAAAACTCCAATATATACGCCAATTCTACTGAGTTAAATAAGTTTGGGGCAAGGTTCAAATATAGTAAGTTTCAAAAAATCATTGACGAAAGTCATGAGTCTATTACTTCCAATATCACAACTGTAGATATTAGAAGAGATCTTCAGGCTACAATGAATGTATTTGCTGAATATGAAATTTGTTTTGGTAATCGTTTTCAGATTCTGAATCATGGACACGGTACACATAATGGATCTATTGGATACAATATTCGTTCCTCAGGTTTTAAGATTAGTGGTATATCTGATACTGTGTATCTTGGAGACAATCCCAATTTTGATTTGAAGACAGGAACTGTTTTCTTATTCAAACTCAACTCTCCAACTGAACCAGTGGTCCTGAGAAGATCGATTGGAACTATTGATTACTTAAAAGGTGAGATTAAACTCAACCCAATCAATATTATTTCTACTGATGTGTATCGTGGAACTAATCTGGTTGAAATCTCAGCAACACCTTACTCGAATGACGTTATTGGATTACAAGATCTGTATCTTCAATTAGACCCCTTCAATATGAAGGTAAATATGGTAACAGATAGAATTGAATCAGGAAGTGATGTTTCTGGAACAAACTATCTGGTATCCTCAAGTTACGCAAATAACTTGGTAAGAAGAACTCCAATAGTTTCTTCTTCTACATCTACTGATTCTGATGACTCTGGAACAACATCGATTTCTTCTAGAGTTGCTGTAACACCAAATTACACATCACCAACTAGTTCAACATCATCGTCAACTAGTTCATCATCTAGTTCATCATCTAGTTCATCATCTAGTTCAACTTCATCATATTCCTACTAATATCAGAAAATGGCAGTAGATAGAGTTCAGTTCCAGGATATTGTTGAGAGTCAATTTCCTAGATATGTTTTGGAAGACTTCCCTCTTCTTCCAGAATTTATAAAGCAATATTATAAGTCACAAGAGTATCAAGGTGGTACTTTTGATTTGATTCAAAATATTGATAAGTATGTCAAGGTTGATGAATTATTCTCCCTCAAGACTTCTACCGAATTAAATGGTGAACTGGATTATATTGCCACAACAATTCCTACATCATCTCTTACAAACTTTACTGAAGGATTTCCCGAGACCAATGGTCTTATCAAGATTGATCAGGAAATCATCCACTACGAATCGATTAGCAATAATTCCTTTATCAACTGTACCAGAGGGTTCAGTGGTATCACAACATATATTTCTGGTAACCAACCAGATCAACTGACGTTCAATCGAACTGAAGCCGCAGAGCATAAGGATAAGTCAGTTATCCAAAATCTAAATGTTATTTTTCTTCAGGAATTCTTTGGGAAGTTAAAGAATCAGATTGCACCTGGTTTCAATGATAGGCAGTTATTCTCTGGTTTGGATCAGAGAAACTTTTTATACAATATAGACAGTTTCTACAAATCCAAAGGAACGGATCAATCATTTAAGATTCTCTTCAGAGCTCTATATGGTGAAGAAGTAGAAGTTATTAAACCAAGTGAGTTTTTGTTTAGACCTTCTGATGCAGACTATAAGGTAGAGAAAGACTTTGTTGTAGAACAAGTTGTAGGTAATCCATTAGAACTTAAAAATCTCACACTCTTCCAGGACTCTACAAACTCTAGAGGTTCTGTATCTGATGTTAAACCAATCAATTATGGTGACAAACAATATTATCAGATAAGTATTGACTCTGGATATGCTAGAGATATCAGTGTTAGTGGTTCTATCTTTGGTGAGTTCAAAGTTAATCCTAAAACAAAACTTCTGAATAATGTAAGTGTCGGTGCAACTATTCTTGATGTTGATTCAACTATTGGATTTCCCGACACTGGTAATCTAATCATCAAGGATAATGTAGGTGATATAGTTGCTGTTGCATATACTGGAAAAAGTATTAACCAATTTTTCAATGTTAGTGGTGTTTTTGATACTTTCTCATCGAAAGAAGATATTCGTTTAGATGATTATTCATATGCATATGTTGGATTTGATACTAGCAAACAAATTCAGGTTCGTATTACTTCTACTCTCAAAGAATTTAAACTAAATCAAGATTCATACTCTTATAATGATGGTGATACTATCAACATTCAAACTCTCGGTATTGAGAGAGGAGATGAAAGATCTCAGAACTGGTATTCTAATGTTAAAACAGAATGGAATATTGAGGATATTGAATTAGTTGATGAACTGGAGAAATCATACTTCATTACTCTATTTGATAACCACTTCCTAAGACCCGGATATCAGATTACATTAACAAGCAATAGTGGTCTTCAACTTCCAGGAACTGTAATTAGATCTTCTTCTAAGAACTCAGTACTGGCAAAACTTGCTGCAAATATTGGTAGTATTTCATATGTTAAATTAGAAAATCAACTCCTCAAAGGAAACTCTGGTAAGTATCCTACTCTGAATAACTTTGTTGCTAATGTTCAGAATGTGTATCAGAAGTTTAATGGTGATGTAGTAGTTGCATCGAACTCACTTCCTAACTACTCAAATATCATCACTGATCCTCATGATAAGAAGATTACTTTCTCTGGTTCTTCTGATGATCTTGAAACTCTTGTTCTTACTGCAAATCAAGATCATGGTTTCTTGAACGGTGATGCTATTTTTTACAAACCAGGTATTATCAAATCTACAACCATTACTCCTAATGGTATTGAAATTGTTACTGAAACAGAAAGTAAGTTTGATAATCTAGATGCTAATGTTTACTATGTGAAAAGAGTTAACTCTACAAGTATCAAACTTTCAAGATCTAGAGCAGATATTTTCTCTGACAAGTTTGTAACTTTGATTGGTACTGTAGTAGATAATGAGTTCATCTATTATGATTTCTACAATAAAAAACTTTCTCCACAAAATATTATAAGAGAAGTCCTTACTCCCAACAACAAGTCTGGCAATTATACAACTGAACCTGGTTATAGTGGTATTTTGATTAATGGTGTTGAGATTCTTAACTACAAATCTGGTGAAGGTTTGAAGTATGGTGATCTCAGATCTCTTGAAATCACTAATCCTGGTGAAGGATATGATATTATCAATCCTCCTGTATTAAGTATCGTTGATGACTATGGTAGTGGTGCAGAAGGAACTGTATCAGTCAAAGGAGAGTTGGTAGGTATAAACTTAATCGATCGCGGTTTTGACTATCTAAATGTTCCTACAGTAACTATTAGTGGTGGCAACCCCACAGAAGAGGCTGTTGCTGAAGTGAGTATGAGGGAAATCGTCCACTCACTCATCTTCAACTCGGAACTTTCTGCAAAAAGTATTGATCTTGGAAATAACACTATTGGATTCTCAACATTCCATAAACTCAATCTTGCGGATAAAGTATTCTATGATGCTAAAGATGGTAATCCAATCGCTGGTCTTTCGACCAATGCATTCTACTATGTTGAACTGGTAGATACCTCCACTATCAAACTTCATACTTCAGAGGACAACGCAAGAGTTGGAGTTAGTACTGTTGATATTACCAACTTCGGAACAGGTGTTCAGGCTATCACTGCTGTTGAACCTAAAAGTATTGTATCAAATATTTACATTACAAATCCTGGTAGAGATTATAAGAATAATCAAAGATCCATTCCAGTAACAGGAATCAATACAGCAAATAATAGTTTTAACATTCCTAACCATGGTTATAGTTCTGGTGAAATTATTAAGTACTCCACCACAACTACTGGTATTGTTGGACTTTCTACTGTAGAAAACTATTATGTCAATAAGTCAGATGATGACAACTTCTCATTATCTTTGGTTGGTACCGGTGTAACTGATAAAAAGTATTTTTATGATAGAAATATATTAGTTGACATCTCTACCATTGGTAATGGTAGTTTTAACTATCTTCCTATTGAAGTTAAACTTGATGGTATTATTGGTGTCAATACTGTAACAGGACAGGACTTTCAGTGCAAAGTTCAACCTCTCTTTAGAGGATCAATTCAATCTGTTGATCTTACAGACAATGGGGTGTCTTATGGATCATCAGAGATCATCAACTTTAATAGACAACCAAATATCTCATTCAATAGTGGTAAAGATGCACAGTTAACAGCTATTGTAAGTGATTCAAAAATTGTTGATATTATTGTAAACAAAGGTGGTAGTGGTTACAACTCTCCACCAAATCTTATTATTACTGGTGAAGGTAAATTTGCAAAACTTACACCAATCATTGAGGGTGGTGTAATCACTTCTATTGAAATTGTGAATGGTGGTTTAGATTATGTTAGTGGATCAACCAATATTCAAGTAGAACCTGCAGGTAAGTATGGTAAAACTGAAGCTGTAATCAGAAACTGGAATATCAATCTATTCGAAAGAGATTTTGATAATATTGGTGTTGATGATGGTTTTGTAAACGAGAGTATTGATGACAATTCGCTCGAGTATTGTCACCTCTATGCACCAAGACCTTTGAGATCTAATACTTATGTCATCTCTGGTAGTGACGAAACACAGTACGGTATCTCTGACCTTACATTGGCTGGTGGTATAGAGAAAACAAGTTCTTATCACTCACCTATTCTTGGTTGGGCATATGATGGTAACCCGATCTATGGTCCTTATGGATTTACTGATCCGCAGGGTGGTAATATTTCTCAGATGATTTCTGGGTATGAACTAAGAACTAATCCCACTAATAGACCACCAACATCATTGTTCCCTCTTGGATATTTTATTGAGGATTATATTTTCACAGATAGAGGAGATCTCGACGAACATAATGGTCGTTTCTGTGTAACTCCTGATTATCCAAATGGTAGATATTGTTATTTCTCAACACTGAACACTTTCAGTGTTGATTCTACTGGTCCTTTCAAAAACTATAGAAGACCTGTATTCCCCTACTTAGTTGGTGATACATTCTATTCGAAACCAAATATCACAAACTTCAGTGTATTGAGTAATCAAAATGATTATAATCTGGAGAATGGTGAGTGGTTTAGAAATACTATTGCATATCATACCAATGATGATAATAGTGGTTATGATTATGTGTTCAATTCTAACAAAGAAAGAAATCAATCACTAGATATCATTAATGCATCTAGTGGATCTATTGAGAGTATTGGTATTATCACCGGTGGTAACTTCTACAAAGTTAATGATCGTATTCTGTTCAACAATGAAGGAACTAATGGAACTGATGCACAAGGTCGTGTAGATAGAATATCTGGTGTTGATGTAAATTATATTAATTTTGAGACTAGTGGTCTAGAAAATATTGAGTTTGCAAACATTTCCAGCCTGAATCAATTTATTGGTTTCTCTACTGAATTCATACCATTCAACACTGGTGAAATTGTAACTATCTCTGGATTGTCAACAACATTCAATAGTTACTCTGGTGTTATAAATTCCAGAATTGGAATTAGAACGGACAACTTCCTTCTAACTCTTGGAGTCGGTTCTACAGGGGTTACGGGTCTTACCACATACTTCTATGTGTCTGGTGATCTGAACTATCCAACTATTCGTGAGAATGATATTCTTGGCATTGGAACAGAAAATATTAAAGTTCTGAATATTGATAATAGAGCAAGAAGAATTAGAGTTAGAAGAGAGTATGATGGCATCTCTTGTGGTTTAGCACACACCAATAATTCAGTTCTATTTGAAGATCCTCGTAAGTTCCGCATCAATGTTGGAGCTCTGAGAACAACAAGCTCTCTTGAGATTAATAAAGAATATTACTTCTATCCACAAGAAGTTGTGGGTGTTGGTACTGTTGGTGCTGGTTCTACCATAACCTTCTCCAACCCTGGTGTAGGTGTTACTCAGATGTTTGTTCCTACCAAACAGATCTATCTTCCAAATCATGGTTTGAGTGTAAATGATAAACTATACTACAACAGACAGGGTGGAACTGCTATTGGTGTTTGGAATGGAATCACTACTACCTTCAAGAATTTAGACACATATGATTTCTATTATACAGCTCCTGTAAGTAGAGACTTTATTGGTCTTTCTACCAATAAGATTGGTATGGGAACCGAATCTCAGTTTGTTGGTGTTGGGACCACATCCAGTCTTCTTTTCTTCACATCTGTTCCTACTGATGATTATCATAGTTTCCTTACAGATAAGGACAATGTACTAACTGGTAGAATATCCAGAACAACAGTCAATGTTGCAACTTCTGAAACACATGGTCTTTCATTCAATGACAATGTATATGTTTCTGTCAAACCAACTGACACTAAGACAATAAATGTTACTTATGATGACTCTTCTAGAAGAATCATATTTGATTCTAAGAACATCACTGCAACCAATACTATCAAAAATACTGTGGCCATCGCGGGTCATGATTTTGTTGAAGGTGAAAAAGTTCTTTACAAAGAAGGTTCTTCACCTATCAGTGGTTTGAATGATGATCAGTTATATTACATTTATCCATACGATAACAACTCTGTTCAACTTATAGACGAGAAGTTCCAACTATCACAAGATAGACCAAGAGTTGTTGATATTACATCATCTGGTAATGGTACTTTTTTCAGGATCAATCCACCACTATATGTAAAGAGAAATAATAAACTTAAATTTGATCTTTCTGATCCATCACTCTCCTTTGTTGTCAGTGGTGTTCGTTATTCTGCTTTTGAGTTGAGACTTTATAGTGATAGTGAGTATACCAATGTATATGATACATCTGGAACCAAAACCACTTTCGAAGTTACAACTTCTGGACAACCTGGTATCGATGTAGATGCTAATCTAACTCTATTGGTATCTGATGAAGTTCCAACAAACTTGTGGTATAGATTTGTTCCTATTAACAATGATATCATTACTAATGTTAAAAAAGAAATCTTTATTGACACTGATGTGAATTCACATCAAAAAATTACTATTGAAAAAACTAGGTATGATGGTATTTACAACATTAGTGGGATCGGATCAACCACCTTCAGTTACAATGTTTCTTTAGAACCTGATGTTTCAACGTATAATGTTGAGAATTCAGTGACCACATATGAAACCACATCATCTACGGCTCTTGGTCCAATCAGTCGTATTTCGATGTTAGATAATGGTAGTAACTATGATACTATTCCTGGTATCAACACGGTAACTACAATACATGGTAGTGGTTGCATTCTTAAACCACAAAGTACTTCTATTGGTAAGATTAAGGGAGTAACTTTCAACTCACAGAATATTGGATTTGATTATCCAACTGATGAAACTTTAAGACCCATCGCCAACTCACCTGAAATTCTTGAATTAGAATCTTTAACATCATTTGAGTCTATTGGTATTAGTTCTGGTGGTAGAAATTATCTGAGAGCACCAAGTTTGGTTGTTCTTGATGGATTTACAAGAGAAGTTGTCGGAGATTTAGCTCTTACTTATAGTCTTGGAGATAATCAAGTCACTATTCTCCAAAACTCTACAGGAATGTATAATGTATCACCAGAAATAATTCCTGTTGGTAATACAAATGGTATTGGTATTAAGTCTCTGACATATACTCCATCATCTAAGACTGTCAGACTTTATTTGAACAGTACATTTAGTGATGCTAGTGCATTCCCATATGATGTTGGTAGTAAGATCTTTGTTGAAAATTTGAATGTCGGTGTTAATTCTACAGCTAAAGGATATAACTCTGAAAACTATAGTTACCAGTTCTTCACTGTAACTGCTTCGGACTCCAATCTTGGCGGTGGTCCTGGAGCATATGTTGATTATAGTCTTAAAGAATATCTGAACGATAGTGATGTTCCTGGTGATGTAGATCTACTAAACTCAGCTGGTAGAGTTATTCCTGTTGACCATTTCCCAATCTTTACCTCTACT
>Ga0098045_1000627_pt1 | contig 13685 bp, 22 predicted proteins | sample 11_taG_FD_77071 | JGI IMG/M metagenome (GOLD analysis project Ga0098045, IMG submission 77071) | Marine viral communities from the Subarctic Pacific Ocean - 11_ETSP_OMZ_AT15265 metaG | ecosystem: Environmental > Aquatic > Marine > Oceanic | place: Pacific Ocean | collected 2015-01-16 | reverse complement strand
TCTATTTATACTAATCTAGTTTTACACCACCACGAAAGGCTAGATGATTGTCTCCATGTGGTTGACTCAGTACTTGCCACCATCCATATTCAGCTACAAGCAGCTTTTTATCTTCATGAAGCTTATATGCAATGTCAGTGCGTAATAATGATTTCTTATGTATAATAAGATGATCAACATGATGTTGATAATATCTGTCGCCTGATGTTACACTCGTCAGAGAAGATGGTGCAGGCATATTCCGTGGTGTAAAGAAGCCGATTGATTTATTTTCTTTATACGTCATCTCACAGAATTCATATAGATCGAGATAGTTACATAGTCTGCAATCATATCTTGCTCTCACAACTACATCATAATCATGACAAAAATCATCGACTGTCATGCAATGTGCTAGAATTTGTTTAGATCTATTATGCCAATTATGAGCAGAGTTACGCTTGAAGCGTGTATACGTATGAGGATATTCTAACTCAGTTGCTGGTTTGTAATCTATAATAGGTTCGTCGTAATAACGATTTATATAGTTTTTTGTTTCTTGACCTTTCCAGGTTGTATACCAAAAATGTGCCGTAGGCAGTTTCTGTCTGAATAGCGCTATGTTTTCTTCATAGTTACCGCGAATCAAACCAGAAAATGCTACAGCTATTCTCATTTCCTTCTAAACCAAATATTTAATTCGGCTTGTAATCTATCATTGTGTTTTGTTTTGGTAACAACAAAACCATTTTCATCGAGCCATTGCATGGCTTGTTCTTTTGTGTTTTCATTATTATCATAGAGATTAAGCTGATCAGTTACTTCTATAAGACCATTATTTAATATACCAGCTTGATCACCCAAACCTTTCAGCACATTTAAATCATTACCTTGTGCATCACAGTGCAAGTGCAAGATTTCAGTAATACCGTTTTCAACAATAAAATCTTCTAAAGCCCACACTTTTGTCTTGATAGTTTCGCCCATATAAAAGTCGTCTCTTTTCCAACGCTCTTGTATATCATCTCTAAAATTAAAAAGACTACTAGAACCATGTGCTGGATGTGGACCAGCTTCTACTGTGATATTAAAGTCTCGTGTTTCTGTGTACTTGCCAACAGCAGCATTAATCATATGCAATCTGTCGTCTTGTATATCAGATACAATTTTATTGTATAGTTTTGGAACAGGCTCAAATGAGAAAATATCACAATCATATTCGTTTAGTAATCGTTTAGTATCTCTACCGTTATTAGCTCCTACTTCAATGACTACTTTCATTTGTAATTCTCCAAATAATATTCGAGATCTTCAGGAGTGCCTAATCCCCACATTTTCTTTGCTTCATATGTTGTGATCTTATATCCAGCTTCGATCGCTTCATTGAATACAGGACATACATAAAATTCACCATTCACACGTTTGTCTTTAGCAATCATTTGCTCAGCATATTTTACGAACTCTTTGCCTTCTTTCCAATAGTAGAAACCGATTGTGGCATTATCAGAAATAGGATTTTTCTCAGCTACTTCTGTAACCCAGTGTGTATTTGGATCTAGCTTTGCAAACGACCATTTAGGATGAGTTGCTTTGAATGTAACAATTCCGCCATCTGATTGACGCTCTTGCATTTCGTACATAAACTCTACAGGATTCCATTCTACAAATTGGTCGCTGTTAGCAAAGAAAAGAGGTGCATCATTATCGATATGTTCTTTTGCCAAGAGTGCAGTGCACGCAGCACCTTCAGTAATATGATCTACTTCGACAATCTTACAATTGGGCGCAATCAGATTTAACAGTGTATCTAAATTATATTTTTCTCGATGTTCTTGTTGTACTACAAAAATATAATTAGCTTCCATACCCAGATTTTCTACTACGAGTTGAATCATAGGCTTATCATTAACTTGAATTAATGGTTTAGGAAATGTATATCCAACCTCTGCAAATCGAGAACCAGCACCAGCCATCGGTATGAGTACATTGAGTTTATCATCTTTCCACTTATTCACGATTGGTTCACCTTTTATCTTAGGATATAAGTTTTCTATGTTAACATATTTCGGAGATGCTACACGAATATATTTAGCACGTGATCTCTCAGCTGCTAATAAACCAGGTGGAGAATCTTCAACAATAATAGATTCTTCTGGCAATACACTCATCATAGACATTGCTTTCCAGTACATTTCTGGATGTGGTTTACTATTCTTTACATCTTCGTTTGAAATAATAACAGAACAAAATTCTATGATTTGTGATTTAGCAAGAGCTGTCAATACAGTTCTACGTATACTATTAGAACATACGCCGATTTGATAACCATCTTCTACAAGTTTTCGAAATAGCTTTACAATTTTATTATTCGGCTTGAGTTGACTAATTTCTCTCTGTGTAATTTCTTGCTTCTTATCGTATACTTCTTTATGCATTGACAACGGCAAACCTTTCGCCTCTGTCAACATTTCTAGTTTTTGATTTGTTTTATGACCGTCATATATGTTTAAGTGTTCTTCTGCAGATATGCGATACTGTTTTTCTAACGCAGCATTCAGTGCTCTGTAATGAATATCTTTCGCGTCAATTAATACACCATCTAAATCAAAGAGTATCAGCTTAATCATGTTTTATTATAGTGATCCCGAAATGAAGGTATAAATGCGTAATTACGATTCGCAGACTTAGCCCATATCGTAGACTCTCTTAACCAACCGAGAGCAGGCGTAGGACTCATTATTTTGATCGGTACTTTTGTATGTTTAGCCCGCGACTTTAAAAAATGTGTATTATCAATTGCGCCAGGAACACCTCTGTCTTCTATTTCTTTGAGCAAAATATCTGCAGTGACAGCTGTAATAACATATGCATGAGCACCTTCATGTCCTTGATTCTCAATATTTACTATCTCTAGAGGTTTTCCTGCTTTTACGTGATCATATTCCTCTGGCTTTTGTAACTTATAACCGAGAACAACAATCATATTATCAGGTATTTCGATATCTATAGAATGCAACATAATAGCATCATGCTCTAATACAATACCAGGTTTACCGCTATCTCTAATTTTTTTCCAAATCATGGCATGACCTGACGTTGCATTTTGTGCCTTGCCATTTTTTGCTTTATAATCTTTGCCACCTATGGGTATACCAATACTTTCCCATGCTTCGGCGGCTTTTGTTTTATCATCGTACCATTCAACATATTCCCATTCGATATTATTTTTATCACATGAATCAGAACATGTTTTTGCGTATTCGGTTGAAAGAGTATTTTGAGTTTTAAGAATGTAAGCTTTCATAAATTTTCATGTCTTCTGCATAATAATCAAGTACGGCTTGACGAGTTGCATCATCATAATACTCTGCAACTAAGTCATCCATATCTTTTTGCGGTCTAAAACCCGCTTTTCTTTTTTCTAAACCGCCGATTTTATCGTTAACATCTTCGTATTTCCAAAAATCTACATTTGGTGCTATCTCACCATTAAGCTTTGCGTATTCCGTTTGAGTGAAAACATTATTCGTGTCTGACTCGTGTTTACCTTGTGAGAATGATTTACGAAAACCTTCAGGCGTTGCTTGTGTTTTTCGATTGCGGCATAAGAAAAAGAATAGACTAAGCTGACGATGCAATGGATTTCTTATCACTACTATCTTTGTCATATCACATGCTTCAGTCGGTGTGATTAGTGCATTGTCGACGAGTTCTTGTAGTGTAAGATGTATATGACGATAATGAAAAGCGTATTTTTTTACTACATCTTTCGGTACTTTATTTTCTCGGATGCCACAGTCATTGACCATCGTCCACATATCTGTTTCTTTATTGCATTTATTACGCACAAAGTATTCTGCCAGACTAGAGCTAGCATTTTTAGGGACGCGTAGGAAAATAAAATTATTAGAGTATGATACTACCATAACAAAGTTTGTCTTATCGTTGCCAGCCTTTAATAATATCTGGACTGAAGTTCGCTTTACTAAATTCCATTCTATCGACAATTTTCACAGCATCATTGCTGAGGTGATCGATGGCACAGAAACCCTCGGGCGCTGTCACTTTAAAACCTTGTCTTGTTCGTAAGAAAGTCTTTAAAGAACCAGCTTGATTCATTTTATTTATGATCAGTTGTTTAGCATCTGCCAGTAGGACCATCAGAGTCCACACATTCTGAATCTGATTTTTGCGGAACTTACTAAAGATTTTCATCGTCTCTTTCATCTCTGCTTTCTTTTTGGCTTGAGATGCAGGAGTTTTGAGTTTAGCAATTTCTTTCTTATAACGATCTGTCATCCAGTTCATGAATGCTTGTGTATGTGTACGAGGGTTGATTCGCTTACCTTGTCGTACATAACTATTGTTAAATATCTTTACGAGATCTAGCAACTTAGGATTCTGATGCCAATAGTTAATCAGTTCTGCTGGTGTATTGTTGAATACACGACCGACAGCAGCTAGCTTATCAGTTACTTGTTCAGTCTCTCTCGCAGTAAATGTGGCTCTACCTGATTCATCTTGGTATGTAGCATCTGTTTGCCAAATGCTTGCAACGTTATTAAATGTACTCGCTATATCTTTACCAAAAGAAGCAGACATAGACTCAAAAGAATTACCAGTGTAAGTCGTGTGCCATACAATACCGATTTTTGCTCGTGATATCTGTCTTCCGAGTGGCGAATTGACTGGTACAGCATATACAATAGTGTTAGGCTGAAAAGTATAATAAGACTCGTCATCGATATCCTCTCTCCTCACATCACCTTTTGTAAACATTAAGTCGCCTTGATAGACACCTTTTTTGATTCCGAGCTTTGAGAACTCTGACAGAGCAACGTGTAGTTTGGCCCTAAGATCACCGCTAGTATCAGCTGATACGTCATCGGCAGTCTTATAGACTTTTGGATCCTTATTGAATACTCCTTTCTTAGCCACAAAGAATTTTCCGTCGTTCGGGTCGACACCCGCAAATACAGCTGGTGCACCATCCCATTTAACGGTGCGCGAGACGCCAGTCTTCGAATGACCGGCAAGCATATCGCGTAGATCACGGAGAAAATTAATTGCTTTTCGAGTTCCAACGACACCTTCATTAAATATCAAATCCTCCACGTGTTCCATGTGGGTGTTCTTGGCTTCTACTATATACTTATCAAACTTTTTCATTCGTAAACCTTGATATAAACACTTGATAGTTTAGATTGGCTACCAGCGTAGTTGTGGATGGAATTAACAATTTCGTTTGCCTTTGCACCTTTCTTTCTTTGTAATGTGCTAAGCAGAGTACATACACCATATTTACCGTGTATCCATTCTAACTCACAGTCAGGAATTGCTGTTTTAAATTCCTTCTCTTTAATATTTCTATTAACTAACTTAGCGTCAAGCCAAAATTTATTGATCGCTGCCTTATCACCACGCTTCATTGCCTTTGCTGCATTCACAATCGCAGAGTTATTAGGTAACGTGTGATTTGCGACATCTTTTACAATTTCTGATATTACGCCCCAACTTGCGCCGCCACCTCGTGCTGTCTTGCCTACAATCTCTGCCTTGATAACTGCTAGCTGAGAATTAGGTCTGCACTCCATCTTACCGTCTGAGTAGATAATCTGACCACCTTTTGATGAGAAGAAAGTATTGTTACGTTGTTGACCTTGTGTCTTCGATTCTACATACTTCAGTGCAGCTGGTCGTTTGTTTGAGTCGTTTAATACAGTGAGTTTAGCATTCTTCTTTACAAGCTTCAGTGAAATAGCTACACAGTCTTTGTTTTTAAATGCTTTCAAAATATCTTGGTTGTATTCTTGTATAGTACGTGTTCGCATAGTACTTACATCAAAGTTTTTATGTACTGCCCATATATCACCGGGATTCCACTTATCATCAGTTAAAGGATCGAGACCAGAATTCTTAAATGCTTCTTTCTTCATCGCGTAGATTTTTTTCATTGTATCTGAATCACGATGAAAGACTTGATTTTTGTTTACATATCCTTTTGCAAGAATAATCTCTGCTGATTTAAATGCAGATAAATGCCAACTCGCATCAAAATCTCTGATCTGTTCGAATGTGGTACCACCAACTTGACACTTCGCATATGCTTTTTTCATGACAGATGGTTTAAAGAATTCGAGTTCTTTACCAGGATTATCTAACATTGCTTGTAGATATACACACTGCATTGATTCTACAATGGCAGTTTGTTGTGTACCGCCACCGGCACCTCCGCCTCCACCACCAAATATCGGTGATTTACCAATATCAGATGATTTGATAGTGCGCTGGCCTGTTTTTGCTTTCAGTTCAAAGGTTTTGCCTTCGACTTTAAAGTTTTCTACAGCAGATTTATTTTCATCAGAATTAGCAAGTACGAGTTCGCTCCCATCAACGAGAGGTAGGGCAATACCTTTGACGATAGCATTCATCAGAATGTCTATGCGAGGTTCGCCCGTACTACTATTCTTTTTTAAGAGTTCTGCAGGTGTTAGCTTGCTTAAAGCCATGAATCCTATCTCCTTTTGATAGGACTATTTATATCATGCAGCGTATTCAAACCAATGAGGAACTGGACGCTTTGACCATACCATATTGAAGCGATGTTGCTTCGTCTGATAGAATGCGCGATAAGAACCCATTATATCTTGAGGATTCATACATTCGGGATTTGCACCCATTGCGAGTGGCATCTTCGTGACTTTTTGCGAAGGATTGATATTGTCAGGAGGATAGCACAACCAACCATCAAGCTCATCTGTCTTGTGATACTTGTTGTAGCGATAGTTGTACTCGATACCGAGGTAAAGGAACATCTGATATGCCCACTGATAATTACCTGCCGTCTCCATGGCCCACAGAGTACACGGATGTTTTACATGTACGGCTGAATAGAGGACATCCTCGCGCTGATCTGGTAATTTCCAATATCGTTGCATAGTCTTGCCTGACTTCGAAGGCCGGCGCTCCTCAGTACCATCGAGGAGACGATGCACTGTCGATAACATCTGTCCTTCTTCAACGTACATCTTTGGTACGTGTTTGTCGCAATGCGACTGAGCACATCCTTGTGGTGTTTCTTCAATAACAAATCTATTCATTTCACAAAAACCTGTATAGTGTGTCGACTATAATCTTTTATATTTCTGACTGGTGTCACCCAATGTGGTGTCTCATCATCATTAACTACCATTCTATTATATTTTGCAGGAAAAATACATGCTTGGCCATCAATTTCTGCAACTAATTGACCACCCCACTCTACGGGCCAATCTTGTAAGTAGAATGTAAATGCACACTGATATGATTCATCACTATGTCTATTGATTCCAGAATTTGGACCCCAAATATAATAGTTAACATGAACATCATCATTTGGATTACTATACTTTTTAATTTTTTCGAAAACAATAGACTTCACTTGATGACAAACTGGATGAAATAATACATGACCTGTTTTACCACGATATAAGTATGGTTGCCATGCATACCGATTTGTGGCCCATTGTTCATTGCTTGCTTTTAGTTCATCACCAGTATCAACAAGAGAATTAAAATCATCATGTATGATTTGCAATTCTTCATGAGTAAAAATATCATTAATGACTTTCACGCAAATCGCCTTTCTTCAAAGAGATATAATCTTTCTTTGTCATGAGATAAGCTGCAGCTGCGAGAATGAGAATACCAGCTGACTCGTAGATAATGTTGATTGGTTCATTGCTCTTTGTCTGTAACACAATCATACGTGTTAGTGCAGTCATGGCAATGATAAGAGGCAGTGATACTGGTATGCGTTCACTCTTATAGAATGCTGCTACCATACCAAGAATCTCTGCGTAGATGAAGAGCAAGAAGAGATCACCGAGAACCATCTTGCCTTGCGTTGTAAACATTGTAAAGATGTCTGATCCAGCCGCCCATATAGTGCCGAATACAACGAAGAGTAGAATACCTTTTTCAGCGTGCGTGATTGCATCACCGATAGTGTGCTTTATATTTGCCATTCCAAATTTAACTCAACAGTGCATGGAACCATTGGCACCTCTCCACCGAATGTGATTTGACACTCTTCGATATCTGGATTACCAACACCTTCCATGTCCTCAATAGTAACACCCCAGTCGTCAGGTGGCCGAAATGCACACGAGGATAATAATAAAATAAATGCTATAAAACGAATAACCATGTCATACCTATTAAAGATAACACGGTCACACATCCATAAAAGAAAAATTTAAATATAACACCTGCAAATTGTACAAGGAACCATAGAACAAAGCCAGCCATCAATAAGAATAAACACATCTTAAAGGCGACGTAGCCAAGTCCTATGATTCCAAGTACGGGGTCCATATCAATCCTCTGCAGGGGCAGGTTCTTCGCCGTCAGCATCAGGTACTTCTTCTACCTGAGTAGCTTGGCGAACTTCTTGAATCAACTCAGCTACTTGACCGTACGGCAAATTGCCCAGTACGCCAAGCACTTTATTCATTGTTTCAAGGGGAAGTTTTGCAACTTGAGCCATGTCGTTCTCCTTAATCGTCCAAAAATTCATCGATCTTTTCGCCACCGAATTGATCGACCCACGTAGCGCCCTTATAGAGCTTGCTAATACACCAAAATACTATATCCCATAATAACACAACAGGAGTGACTAGTACAACTTTGGTAATTCTTTTAATATTTATATTCATCAAAATACCTTATCCATGAATCTCTGTATCTCGTCATCGATCTTCCGTTTGATGCGATGATCCCATTCACGAGACATTTGATTACGTGTGTAAGTACCAACACCTTGACGTCCATTACGATTGTGCATATTCGTTTGCATCATTCGTAACTCAGCACGGTGGTCACGCTTACCATTTGGACCAATTACAACATATCGACCATTTTGAATATCGTATTGATCAATGTGTGACAATTTGATAGGAACACCAGTTTGAATATTGCCATTGCGACTTGTGTTTGATCGAGCTGCTTCTGTTGCTGCTTGACCTGTAGCTTTAATGTCACGTTGTTCTGGAGTGGATTTATCTTCATAAGTAGAAGGTTGACTCGCGCAGCCAATCATCGATGACAGAGCTAAAATTGCAATTAAGTATTTCATTGTTGATCTCCCAATGTAACCTTTTTACGGCCCATTTGAAACACGGTATGTCGTGAACCTTGTTTCTCTTTTAAAGCTTTAGACTCTTTACCAGGAGGTAAGACGTCAATTTTACCACCGCGAGCTAAAAAATCTTGTACAGTTTCCATATTTATGCTGCCTCCGTAGCAGGTGCAAACAACTTGCCAAAACCTTCACAAAGAACATTGAATGCACAAATCTCCCAGCAATAATCTGAGAAGAAATCGTCTTCACACTCGTAGACACTATCATCAGAAGAACACTCAACCAACATTGTGTCATAGAACTTTTCGAAACCAATCAAGTTTTCGAGCAAGCCATCACCATCAGCATAAGTCAGACCGAAGCGGTCAGCGTTACGAAAGTAGTTAGCAGCAGAGTCCCAAGGAATGGTGTTGCCACCGCTGTATGTGTCACCGAAAAACTCAGAAATGTAAAGTTGTTTAGCCATTAAAGAGACACCTCGCCGTTTTGAATCATTTCGAAAAGAACATTTTGAGCCGCCATACTCCAAGCAAACTCTTTAAAAGTTTTTGTTGCTTCGTCACCAAGAGCAGCACGGTACTCGAAGAAATTTTCTCGTACACCTTCCCACTCGCGAGCGTCCCAACCAGTAACCTTTCGTTCAACTCGATCAAAATCAACCATGTTTCACATCCTTTATCAATTTACAGGTACCATTATACCCTGTGGACCGGATATGTACACTTCTAAGTTATTGATTTGATTGGACTTTTTGGGCTGATGCAAGTTATTGATTTGATTAGAGATTTTCTTAGACTATTTTAGGTAAATATTTACATTTTTAGATCATTGGGATATATCACGCCAATCTGTAGGTTCCTGATGCTCCAGATCATGAACATGCAGCGCCATGAGTGCGTAATGTAATACCTTCATCAGATCCTTACGATTCTTACCATCTTTGTTACCGTATCGCTGTGTGTACTTCAGGATGTTGCCGAGGCAGAATCCTTCACCATGACCACCATCAATAATAAACTCTGTGGCTTGAAACTTACCTTTGGCATAGTGTTGATCATAGGTTGAGTTGACATAATCTTCTAACTCACCGATCAATGCAAACTCATTAAATTTATACTCAATCGACAAGTGTTGGTCCCTCCACGACAGTACTCTTACGAATATCTACAAAATCACCGCGATCAGTCTGCAATACAAACTTATCTGACATAGGATTGTTTAACACATCAGGCATTGTACCTACTTCAACGATTTCTTTCTTCTCGTCCTTCCAATGTGTAAACTTAACTCTAAACTTTTTCATTATACTCTTCCTGAAATAAGTTATACCAATAGTAATCTGTTTCTAAGAATTTGTACAATTGTACTTTTGCGCCTTCATCTAGATTATCGAGATGAGCAATTTCAAAATCGTCTAATCTTTCAGCAGTCTTTGCAGTTACATTTTGACTTTCATAAGGATCCATATTCATTTTAGTACTAATATCAAAGTCAAGAGTTTCTTGATTTAAAATCGTTATAGTATTGATATTTTGTAGATAAATGATTGGCAATATATGTTGATATTGTACGAAATTATTTGGAAATATGGTGTTTAACAAATCTAATTCTATAATTCTTTGTAAATTATCTTCTTCCCATTTCCAATCCCACAATCGTGGTATTGCACTTACTACTGCACTATCATCATCGACATGGGCCATTCTTATCATATTATAGAAAGAAACTAAATGTGTAGCAGGATCTCTCATACTAATATAAAAAGTGCCACCTGTAGAATTCATTAGTTGCAGTGTTTCTGGTTTAGGATAACCAAAATGATTTTTTAACCAAGTTACATCATCTGCTATGTAACTATTTGGATTTTCAATATCAATTATTTGAGTACCACAAATAGATGACCACACAGTGTGGCCTCCAGTTTTTGGCACATGAAAATATATATTATGTTTCATTTCCAGCTATCGAACACCGTCTTATCAAATCTTTCTCGTTTGAGACCTTCACCAAACTCTGAATTATCCATGACTGGTTTATCGGCGATATCAGGTCCAATATTTTGTTGTGCATTCTGTTCTACATCATACAACTTCATTCTTGATCGGTCGATGCCGAGGACAAATCGACGATGGAGACCGGGGTCGTTGTATCTGTTTTTAAGTTGCTTAATGAGGAGCTGACCGAGGCTCTCAAGTTCTTCGTTAGAGATGGCGGCAAACATGAAATCTGCAGTAGCGGGCAATCCAAAGGACTCGCTAGTATCCTCGAGCCCGACGTCTGATGATGTAAAGCCTGTGCGGTTCGTCTGCGTTGCTGTAAAGATCGGTAGATTGAATTCAACTGCAAGTCCTCTTAGCTCTTCGGCAATAGCTTTGACATATGAATATGTGTTGACATTGGCACCCATACGGATACGAGACGACACACATAGATTGAGATAATCGATGTAGATAATATCAGGCACAAAGTTTTTCTTCAACTTCAACTCATTGAGTAGATGACGAAGATGACCACTACCGATAGAGGCAGTTGGATATTCTTTAATGATAAGTTTGCCTGCTGTTTTACCTTTGACACGATTAAGTTTGGTCTCGTACGTTTCTTTTGGATATGTAGCGAGATCATTGAGTGGTACACCCATCAGATTGGCATCGATACGTTCTGCGATACGCTCTTCAGCCATTTCTAAGGTGACATACAATACGTTCTTACCTTGCATGAGATTAGCAGCGGCGAAGTGACACATCATGAGTGTCTTACCTACACCAGTACCAGCGAGGATAACGTTGAGTGTTTTGCGAGGAATACCACCACGAGTAATACGATTGAAGTAATCAAGATCGAATGGCTGACGTTCTACTTTCTCATGATAGAAGTCATAGCGAGATTCGAAGTCTTCAAGAAAATCGTGGCCGATGTTAGTATCGAAGGAGACAGCGAGTGCATCAGATAAGATTTCTGGCAATGAGCCTTTGTCTTTGTCTGACTTCCCATCGATCACCTGAATCGATTCCATAATGGCGTTGTAGATTGCTTTGTCTTGACAATACTTTTCTGTCTGCTTCAACAGCCACTCTTCATCTGTGTCTGATTTATTGAGCGACCCAATGAATTGTACACATGCTGCATGAGTATCTGTATTGAGAGATAATTCGTCCACCTCGATCTTGAGTGCTTCACGAGATGGACATGCATTATACTTTGTAAAGTATTTCTCTACGAGGTTGAACGTAATACGCTGCTCATGATTGACAAAGTATTCTTCTTTGAGAAATGGTAGAGTGCTACGAATATAGCTCTCATCATATAGTAGATTGCTTAGAATTAATGTTTCAATTCCAACATCATTCATTAGTAACGAACTCCTCAATCTCTTCATCAGTAATAATTGCAGAATGACCGATCTGATACGTCTGCTTTATGTATTCATTAAACTTGTCAGACGTTACAATTGGCAACCAAAAATCTTTGGTGTCAGTATCTTTCAGTCTGAACTTCTTCTCTTCTACTTCCCCGGTGTCGACATCAACACGTGAGTACCAGCCGTTACTAGGCTTGACGACGAATTTTGCTGCCAACGCGATATCGAGTAATCCACTCCAACGAGACAAGCCACCGCCGTGAGTAACAGTAACAGGGATTTTAGATTTTTCACGAACATAACGAGATTTCTCAACATTGATAATGAAATTATATCCTACCACATCTTTGCCTTCTTTTTCTTGCTGTCGACCAATAATGTAAATATTGTCTGCAGAATAGTATGAGCCTGTACCACCACCAACGATGTCTTTTGGAAATAACGACATCTCTTTGTACGTATGATTCACAACGACCATCGGAATGTCTTTGAGTGTGAGATGTGGTGTAACCATGCGGAACAATGACTTGATTTGTTTTGCACGAGACATATCGGCAACTGCTTTCTCATTGAGTGCATCTTCGACTTCTTTCTTCGAAGCGAGGTTACCAATAGAATCGACAATCACAATGACCTTATCACCGCGGTCGATGTTATCCATCTGTTTCATAATATCGAACTTCAGTTGTTCAACATCAGTAATAGGTGTATGCAGTACACGATCCATATCAATACCAAATGTTTCGAAGTATGATTGAGGTGTACCAAACTCAGAGTCGTAGAACAACAGAGCAGCGTCATCATACTTATCGAGATATGCTTTCGCCATCAACAAGCTGAATGCTGTCTTAAAGTGTTTACTTGGACCTGCCCACATTGTGAGACCAGGTGTAAGACCGCCATCAAGTCGACCTGACAATGCGAGGTTAATAATTGGAATGGCTGTTGGAATCATATCCTTCTTTGTGAAGAACTTTGATTCAGAAAGGATAGCTGTATCCTTGATGGTTGAATTCTTTTGTAGCTTAGATAAAATTGACATATGAACTCCTATATTCACTGTCCTATTCTACCGCAAGTGATGATAAAAGTAAATGCTTATGTGTAATCTAAATCGTCAATTACCACACCCATCGTTTCAGGCGCATTGTATTGTATTAACTTCTGTGGATTGTCTCTATAACTTTTAAACAATCTATTTTGATCTTCATGCTGTTTAGACAT
>Ga0098045_1000625_pt1 | contig 13733 bp, 6 predicted proteins | sample 11_taG_FD_77071 | JGI IMG/M metagenome (GOLD analysis project Ga0098045, IMG submission 77071) | Marine viral communities from the Subarctic Pacific Ocean - 11_ETSP_OMZ_AT15265 metaG | ecosystem: Environmental > Aquatic > Marine > Oceanic | place: Pacific Ocean | collected 2015-01-16 | reverse complement strand
GAAGGCTTGGCAGATCTCACCAATATGGTGGTTATGCCGCAGGGTGGTGTGAAGCGCAGACCCGGCACAGAGTTCTTAGGCGAGGTTAAATCGTCTAGCGTTAAAACCCGCCTGATCCCGTTTCAGTTCAAAACCAGCGACACATATATTCTTGAGTTTGGCGACAGCATTATGCGGGTGTACCGCAATGGCGCGCAGGTTCTTAACGCCACAGCCAAGACAATCACCGCCATCACCAAAGCCAACCCCGGCGTGTTGACCAGCAATAGCCACGGGTTCAGCAACGGTGACGAGGTTTACATCACGTCTGTTGGCGGCATGACTGAATTAAACGGGCGCAACTATCGCGTGGCTAACAGCACCACCAACACGTTCACCCTGACTGATTTGTACGGCACTGCAATCAACACCACCAGCTTTACCACGTTTACCAGTGGCGGCACTGCTACCGAGATCTTTGAACTAGCCAGCCCATATCCAGAGGCTGTGCTGTTTGACGTGCGCTTTGTTCAATCTGCTGACACGATGTATTTCGTTCATCCCAGCTACGCCATCCGCACCCTTGTCCGGGCAGACCATAACGATTGGACGTTTGCCACGCCATCGATCAGCGGATCACCATCGCCAAACCTTAACAACGCAAGTGACAACTACCCGTCAGTGGTAACGTTCTTTGAGCAAAGGCTGGTCTTTGGCAACACCAACAACAACCCGCAGACGCTGTGGTTTAGCAAGAATGCTGACTATACCAATTTCACCACCGGGACAGGCGACAATGACGCCCTGATCTACACCATTGCGTCAAACCAAGTGAACGCAATCCGCTACCTATCACCCACCAGAGTTTTGACTGTCGGCACCACTGCAGGCGAATATGTTGTGACGGCCACATCTGACGGCCCGGTTACACCCACAACCACCCTGATCAGAAAATATAGCAACTATGGATCTGCCGCTGTTGAGCCTGTCCAAGTTGCTGACGTGACTTTGTTTGCGCAAAGAGGTGGCCGCAAAGTCAGAGAGTTTAAGTTTGCAGGAGACGTAAACACGTCAGGCTATCAAGCGCCTGATATGACGATCCTCGCTGAACACATCACAGATGGCGGCATCACGCAGTTTGCTTATCAGCAGGAGCCAGAAAGCATCATTTGGGCGCTGCGGTCTGACGGCACTTTGCTAGGCATGACGTACAGACGCGAAGAGGATGTTGTGGGCTGGCACAAGCATGTGATCGGCGGCGTGTTTGGATCTGGTCAGGCGGTTGTTGAAAGCATCGCGCCGTTGCCCACAGACAGCGGGAATGATGACTTATACATGATCGTCAAGCGCACGATTAACAGCGTCACCAAGCGCTACGTCGAAGTGCTGAAGGTGTTTGATTTCGGCAGCGTCACCACGTCTGCATTCTTTGTGGACGGCGGCTTGGCGTACTCAGGATCTGCCACCACCAGCTTGTCAGGCTTGTATCATTTGGAAGGCCAGACCGTCACCATCTTAGCAAATGGCGCAACGCACCCTGACGAGACAGTATCAGGCGGCGGCATCACGTTGGACTACAGCAGCACAACAGCAGCCGTTGGGTTTGGATTTACCAGCAATATGCAGACAATGCGGATTGAAAGCGGATCTGAAGATGGCACCAGCCAAGGCAAGCCGAAACGCATACACGCTGTTACATTAAGATTGTTTGAGACTGTCGGCATTGAAGTTGGCAATTCTGAGGATGAGTTAGACCGCATCCCATTCCGCGACAGCAGCATGGCAATGGATCAGGCGATCCCATTGCTAACGGGCGATAAAGACGTAGAATTTCGCGGCGGTTATGACAACAACGACAGAATTTATGTGAGGCAATCCCAAGCACTGCCGCTGACTGTGCTGGCGCTGTATCCACGCATGAACACGTTTGACACATGATCCTATACCACGTTGAGCGGTTGTCTGATGTCTTTGATGAGATCCAACCGATGTTGGAAAGCCACTGGCAGGAAATCGCCCTGCATAAAGACAGCATTGAATTGAACGTCAATTGGCCAGCTTACGAGCGCATGGATGAGGACGGCAGGCTGCACATCTGCACGGCGCGCGAAGGCACTAAACTTGTGGGCTATTTTGTTAACATCATTGTTCCGCATCTGCACTATCAAGATCACCTGTTCAGCCACAATGACGTGATTTTCGTAGACCCGGAATACCGCAAAGGCTTCACAGCTTGGCGGCTGATTAAGTTTGCCACTGAGCAACTGACCATCGCCGGGGTGAGTGTAATGATGATTAACATCAAGCGGCACAAGCCATTTGACCAATTGCTACGGCGTCTGAAGTTTACAGAAACCGAAAGCATTTATTCTAAAAGATTAGGGGCAACCTGATGGGCGCAACAGCAGCAGTAGTGGGCGCAGGGGCAAACATTGTTGGCGGCATTAGCGCGCGCAATTCAGCCAACGCGGCAGGCGCAGCAGCGCAAAGGGCAGCTAACTTTAACGCCAGCATAATTGAACGTGACATTGGCCTGCTTGCCAGACAGCGCGGCATCATCAATCAAAACTTTGAGATCGATCAGGAACGCGCAGGCGAGGCGTTTGAGCGCGAAGTGCAGGGAGCTGCAAGGGCAGGGTTTGGCTATGCTGGTGTCGATATGAGCAGCGGTACACCAATGGCCGTACTGCAAGCCAACGCGCGTGAGTTTGATTACGCAATGTCAGTCGCTGAGTTCAACAACGAGATGACCAACTTGCAAATCAGCGATCAGCAAGAGGATGCGCGATTGCAGGCACAGCTTGCCAGAATGGGCGGCGAGGCATCCCGGTCAGCATACAGAAGCCAAGGCAAGGCCAGCCTAATATCAGGCTTTGGCAACGCTGGCACGATTATATCAGGATCAGGATACTTTGGATGAGAATACCAGTTTACAGATCTGATGCGCAGCGCACCAATGAAGCACCGGGGCGGTCATTCTCTGCGCGCATGGATGCCAGACCGTTTGTTGAGGCGGCACTGCAAAAAGGCGCAGCAACCCGCGCACTGGCTGACGCTGTTGGCGCATATGCAGAGCAGCGCGGCAAGATGATTGCAGAAGCTGAATACAACGAAACAGCACTGGCGCTTGATGAAGAGATCCGCACAGCCACATATGATCTGTCCCGGTCAAACGATATTGGCAACATTTTCGACGGCAATCGGCTGTGGGAAAAGCGGATGAAAAGCATTCAGTCCAACGTGCTGGGCCGGGTGAAAAACAGTAACGTCAGGCGCAAGCTAGACTTTAGCTTTAACCAATCGGAAATCCAAAGCAGATTTAGACTGCAAGGCGTTGTAGATGATAAGATCATTAAGCGCGACCAAGCGGCGATTGCAGCAAGGCAGACAAACGCTGTTGCTGCATTGTCTCAGATCGGCGCAACCACTGCTGACTACAACGCATGGTTTAACGCCCAAAACCCCACCATGACTGAAGGCGGCGTAAAGACCGGCAAGTTCAATCCTGCTGCCGTTAGCAAGGCCAACCTTGCCCAGCGTGTGGATGTCGCGGCTGGCTATGTAACCAATCGATATGGCGCAGAGCCTACATCAGCAATGAAGCTAATAAGTTTTGTCAATACGCTAGATGAAGTGGAAATGAGCAACGTTGATGAAATGCTAGGAGTGGCAACTTTAACCACAGGCATTGACCCTTATGCAGCTACCGTGCTGTCGCAAATCCCAAGAGATCAAGCGCTTAAAATTGTTAAAGACAATCTAAAAACAGCGTTGGCGTTTTATGACGCACAAGAAAAGCTGGCAGGCGATCTTGAACAGCAAAACAACAAGTCAAACCAAGAGGCTTACAATCTAGCATTTACTGGCAAGGCATCGCTGACCTATGCGGAACTATCTCGCGTTATTCCTGTTGGCTACCTAGATGCAAAGATCGCAGAAAACCCCGCGCAAGCTGGCTTTGCGATTGTAGAAGGTCAGCCAGCAGGGGCCGCAACTATCGGTGCCAGCGCTGCGAAGCGATTGATTTACAACTTCCTAGACGAGCAAAACTATCTTAGCCCGGAAATGCGTGACAAGCTAAACAGCCAAATCAGCACCAGTTCAGCTTTGTCATTTCCCGACACATCAAATCCGGGCGAAAAAGTGCGGCTCAACTCACTGGCTAATTTCGGCAAGCTAACAATTGATGATTTGGAGGAAGCAAAGCTGACACGCAGCTTGTCTGCTCAAGACTACATCACTCTAGAAAACAAGATCTTTACTCAGAATAACCAGAACGTAAATGAGTTTTTGCGTTTTGCCAAAGCAACCTACAACTACACCGAGGAAGTGGCAGCAGCAACTGACGAGGTGAGCGTGGCGATCACAGCCGCCTATGATGCTGTTGCCCAAGGTCTGATTGATTTTGCCATCGATAACCCTGCCGCCACAGCTTTGCAAATTAAAACAGAAGGCGATGCTTTAATCAAAGAACAGGCAGAGGCATTTAAAGCAGCAAAACGCGAAGGGTATTTGAGATACTTAAATAATACAAAATCTGCTTCTGCGCCGGGTGGAAGGGTGCCAATGGACGCTGACGATCCAATAGGATCAATTCGCAAATTTATTAGAGAAAATAAAGGTTCTATACCTGAAAGTGAAGAGTTGATTTTGCTTGGCAGAATTAAGGTTCTACAGAGCGCAAGGTTTGCTGGCCAATTTGATCTGAGTATTTCACAATGACAAATTTTCTAAACACTGACAGAGAAATTGAGCGTTACGACGAGGCTGAACTCTACGCAGAAACAGCAACGCCTGACATGATAAAAGGCATTCGCTCTAGCTTCAACACCGACACAGGCCGCACAGATCTGATGGCACCGTTGCCATCTGGCGGCTTTGTTACGTTGGGAAGCGAAGCACCAGAGATTATGGTGGAAGCGCCAAACATGCCGGGTATGGGTGCCGATGCAGCACTGCCTGTTGAGGATGACGAGTTCCAACTGCAATCTATCAGGAGTTTCGCAGCCAGCGGCGCAAACATATCGTCACGCGATGACTATCTGGCGGCTGGCTATAGTGATCAACTGATCGATGCGTCTGGCGTTATGGGCGAAACCCAGCAAAAGACAGGCAGCATTGAGCCACTATCAACCACCGAGATTGAGGACATCTTATCTAAAGGCGGGACAGTCTTTCAGAACTCTGATCCCACTATGCGCGAGAACGGCGCAGCAGCGCTCACCGAGACATTGATTGAATTGCGGGTAAATGAACGCCGCGAGGAATTATTAGAGCAATATGCCAAGCCTGACGCAAGTGAGGCTGAGACAGAGGCGCTAAACGTTGAGATCAGCCGCATCATAGCATCAGAGCAACCAGAAATGCGGTCACTGTCAGAGAACTTGGCAGATGCTGTGTTTGGCAACAAAAACGTGCTTGGCACCGGGGTAGGCGATTTTGTCACCGCAGGCGTGATGGACATGCAAGAAGGCTGGCGCATGTATACTGATGCGCTGCGCAACGACAGCCCTGCCAACCGCGCGCTGGGCGTGTTGCTTATGGCGGCTGGTGTAGCCGAGGCCACAGGCGTTGGCATGGTTCTAGGCAAGACAATCAAGAAAAGCATTCCCATGATGCAGAGCGCAATGGTCAGCGCTGGCCAAAACGCAGAACTGCGCATGGCAGAGCGTGGCCCTGCTGTTGACTTTCTATCCAGCACTATGATGTCTGGTGTTGATCCGACAATCGTCACAGATCCGCTGGTGGCGGCTGCTGGTCGGGCTGTGGGGGGTGATCTTAGCAAGCAAGTAGACGATGCTAGAATTGCTTATGAGGCGTCACCAAATGATGCAGCTTTGCGAAAAAATTACCTTGAATTGCGCAGGCAACGCGATGCTGACCCAGTGGCGCAAGTGGAACTGCCCACTGACGAAGCACCCGGCATTATTGCGTTTCATGGCAGCGGCACGGATTTCTCTGAATTTAAGCTAGAAAAGATTGGCACAGGCGAAGGCGCGCAAGCCTTTGGCTATGGGCTGTACTTTGCTGACAGCGAAGATATTGCAAATTTCTATCGCCAAACAGTAGGCGGTGGATTTAGCATTGATAACTTTTCCATTGGTGGAATAGATTTAGTTAAGCGCGGCACCTATCGGGACTATTCCCCCGGTGCAACGCCATTTGGCCGTGGGCCATATACCCCTGTTAATCAATTAAGCGCAAAAGATTATGCGCTGTCATCTGCGCTTGAGGACATTTTTATTGATGAATATGATCTTTATGATCTGAAAAAAGCAACAGGCGCAGGCGACATCCAAACGCCCAAATCTGGCGATGAACTAAAACAAACAATCGTGGCGCGTTTGCAGAAAACCGTAGACAACAAAGACCCTGTTCATCAAAAGGGCGAGGTTGAATATCTGCAAGGGTTAATCTCAGACATAGAAAGCGGCAAAGCGCCAATCAAGTTCGAGACAGAACAGCATGGCCATACCTATAAAGTTGGCCTGTCGCTCAAGCCAGAGGATATGCTTGATTATGACAAGCCCCTAAGTGAACAGCCTGAGAAATTTAAAGCGGCATTGAACGAAATTGCAAAAATCCAAGGCATTCCCGTAGTTGACCAGTTTGGGCAATCTGCATCATTTGGTTCTTTTCAAGACGCATTAAGCCAAAAAGTTGGGCCAGAAAATGCAACGCGCGAATTTACTGATGCAGGCATCTTTGGCGTGAAATACCGTGCGGCGGGAAGCCGTGGGGCCAATGTTGCCGATGCGGATGCTGGGCGCAACTACGTCATATTTGATGACAGCATGATCAAGATTTTAGAGAAATACGGCATCGTCGGGCCTGTTGCCATATCGGCAATGGCTCTTAGTGAGGATGAAAGTTAAATGGCAATAGACCCCCAACAGATCGCCACAGAGCAAACCCAGCGCGCGGCGTTGGCGCAAGGTGGCGCGCCTACCGAAATGGCGGGTAGCCCAGAGAATGCCGTGCGTCTGGCTGGCTTGGGCAAGCTGGGGCCGGGTGTTCTATCCTCAATAAACAAGTTGGGCAAAAGCGTGTCGGTGGATGCTGTTGTGGATGCAGTTTCCCCAGCAAGGCCAGCCCCACCCGCCGCAGGTCAAACCCCAGCAGGCCCAGCCAGCGGCGAGGTAGGTGCAGCCCCAACAGTCACCAGCGATGCGCCTGTTGCGCGCAACGTTGCGCCAACAATACAGCAGCCATCCCGCGTCCCAACGCCTGCTGAATTAGGTTTGATGTCAAGCCCCGGCAACTACTCTGAGATCGCCACGAAAAAGCTGTTAGCCCCGCAAGTACTCAGCCCAGAAGGCTTAGAGAAATTCAAAGCAATGGGATACAAAGCTAACGGCACACCGCCAGAGGCTGACCCGCTACTAAGCGCACAAGAGGCGCTAGACGAGCAAACCGCAGAGGCGGCTGTAGATGTCAATGAACTTGCACAGCGCGCCCTGACGGCTGACGAGCGAGGCTTTAAGCCAACCACCGCTGTTGCGTCTGAGGAAGCTGCTGACGAGATCCTTGCGGCACTGGCGCGTGATGAGGCAAACATCAAATCGCTGGCAGATGGTGGTGATTTTAACTTTGACTACATTGACACCGAGGATGACGTTAAGGCGCTAATCACGGGCGTCAGTGAGCAACTGGCTGACGAGCAAACACTGCGCACCCGTGGCAAGATCCCCAACGACATGACGATGAATGAAGCGGCTGGCATCCTTGCCGACGAGATTGGTTTTAGCCGTGATTTGCTAAATCGAAAGATTGGCGAGGGTGGTTTGACCGCAGCGCAGTTTGTGGCAGGGCGCACTATCCTAGTGAAATCTGGCCAGACGCTGACAGATCTGGCGGCAAAGATAAAAGGCGGCACAGCAGGCGATGGGGATAGGCTGCGATTTAGACGGCAGCTTGCAATCCACACAGGCATTCAATTGCAGCTTAAGGGCGCGCAAACAGAGGCTGCACGGGCGCTGCAATCATTTCAAATTAGAGTAGATGGCGAGTTAGACTTGGAGCGCTTTAATGAGGAAGCCGCCACAATGCTGGCCAACGATGGCGGCGCAGGCATTACTGATGAACTGGCGAAAAAGCTGCTGGGCGCTGTAGAAAAGAACGGCTCACTAAAGGCAATTAACACGTTTGCAGATTTGGGGTGGAGCGCCAGAACCAGCCAAATGGTAAGCGAGGCATATCTTGCCGGGTTACTATCCTCACCAGCCACGCAGATGAAAAACATCGTCGGCACTGCAGGCTTTATGGTGTACCAACTGCCAGCAGAAATAATTGCAGGCATGACAGGCTCTGTGTTTCGCAAAGGCCAGCAAATACTTGGCGACTCATATCCAATTGATCCTGATCAGGTTTATGTTGAGGACGCCATGCTGCGCTTAAAAGGCTGGATGGACAGCTATAGAGACGCCCTGCGCGCGGCATCGATTGCCTATAAAACTGAGGTGCCAGCGGGTGGCGTCAGTAAGCTAGACGTGGATAATTACACGGCGGTGCAGGGCAATCCACGATCACAGTCTGTGTTCAGCCGCAGCATCACAGACCTTGGCAAACGCATGAGAATACCTTTCCGCTTGCTGCTGGCTGGCGATGAGTTCTTTAAAACAATCAGCCAACGCGGCGAGTTATACACAGCCGCCAACCGGGCATATCAAGACGTGATCCGCAATGGTGGTACTGTTGTTGAAGCCGAGGACGCGGCAGGCATCGTGTTGCTTGATCCTAGAGCAATATCTGACCAGCTAGACACCAAAGCAAAGTATGACACGATGCAATCAGATCTTGGCGATTTCGGCAAGTTCACAGGCATTTTGCAACGCGCGCAAATTGGGGGCATACCAGTAGGTCGGTTTATTCTACCGTTTGCCACAGCGCCAACAAATGACGCACTGCGCACGTTAGAGTTCCAGCCGTTAAACCCCCGTGCTTGGGCTAGAATATTTGGCAACAAAGGCACCCCAGCAGAGCGTCAGATGGCGTTTGGCAAGATGGCTGTCGGCGGCGCTATCATGGGTGTTTTCGCTCACGACGCTATGGAGGGCCGTATAACTGGCGGCTATCCCAGAGATAAAAAGCTGCGCGATGCATTGCCTTCCGGCTGGCAACCTTACAGCTACGTTACCAAAGGCAAGGGCTTTCCAGAAGGCTTGCCGCTCTATGATCAGTACGGCGTTCCAAACGGGCCGCTGAATTATACGAGCTACAATGGCTTTGGCCCTGCCAGCACATTAGTTGGATTGACCGCCAACGTGCTGCAAAACGCAGTCAGAACGCGCGACCCGGAATTGCAAGGCGCATATATATCGGCTGCTGTGCTGGGTTCTGTTGATTACTTTTCAGAGTTGCCAATGCTGCAAGGCGTGGCTGACATACAGTCAATGATTGATCAGGCCAAGCGCGGCGATACCGCTGGGGCAGTTGCACAGTTTGGGCGCGGCCCTGCTGAAGCTGCCACACCGATTGGCGTGCCTAATCCGTTAAGCGCAGCCCAGCGCGCTATTGCCAGAGTAAACGACCCCACTGTGGTCAAGCCCAAGGATGAGATCGAATACTACACAATGGAAGACATGGCGCTGGTGGTTGATAACCCAGACGGCACCAAAAGCTGGAAATATGATCTGTACGGTGAGCCTGATTGGGCGCGTGTTGGTACACCTAAGAATGACGAATGGGCATGGATGCATTCGCTGCTGGGCAAGCTGGATGCGTTGCAAAGCAAAGATAGCGTGTTTGGCGGTGAGCGCGATAAAAACACCATAGTCTATGACACGCTAGGCAATGCGCGGGGTGCTGATGCGTTTAGCTTGGCAAACAACCCAAAGATGGCGATCTTTAACAACGTGTCTGGCATTAAGATCACACCCGGCAAATCGCCCACAATCTTGGAAGCTGAGTTGATCAGGCTGTCCACTATAGCCAGAACATGGCCGCTGACAAACAAAGAGCAAATGGAAGGCATCCAATTGTCCTACGGCGATCAGATGCAACTGGTTAATCAGGCAAAGAACATTACCGAGTTACGGGCTTATGGCGATCAGACATTCCGCGCAGCGCTCAGTGAACTGGTGCAGGACGATGCATATTTGGAAAGCACCACTAAGGAAAAGCTGACGTTAATACGCAAGCTAAACAATGATTATTTTGAGCAAGCGTTCAACGAAATCATAGAAAGACCAGAAAACCTTAAAGTTAAAAACGCCGTGCTTGGCAGGAAAGAAGCGCAAAAGATACTTGAGAGAGGCAACCAATGACCGTTACCAGCACCAACCAAAAAGTCCAGTTTAACGGCAACGGCTCTACCACAGTCTTTGCCTACAACTTTAAAATCTTTGCAAGCAGCGATCTGTCTGTCATCCTGCGATCAGCCGCAGGCACAGAGACTGTCCAGCAGCTTACCACCAACTACACAGTCAGCGGCGTAGGTGAAACATCTGGCGGCAATGTGACCATGGGGACAGCCCCGGCCAGCGGGACAACCCTGACAATCCTGCGGGTGCAGCCAAACTTGCAAGGGCTGGATCTGGTGCCAAACGATCCTTTCCCGGCTGGGTCGATGGAGGATGCTTTAGACAAGCTGACGTTCATGGTTCAAACCCATGATGAGGAAATCGGCAGATCGATCAAGGCGTCAAAGACAAACGTGATTGCCGACAGCGAATTTACCGTCAGCGCGACAGACCGGGCCAATAAGCTGTTCTCATTCGACAGCAGCGGCAACCTAAGCATCGCCCAGGAGCTAGGCACGTATCGCGGCGATTGGGCAGCAAGCACAGCCTATGCTGTCAGGGATCTGGCAAAAGACACCAGCACAGGCAATATCTTTATCTGCGTCACGGCGCACACGTCATCTGGATCACAGCCGCTCACCACAAACACAGACGCAGCTAAGTGGGCGCTGATCGTGGATGCTGCATCTGCGACCACCAGCGCAACAGCAGCGGCGTCATCAGCCACAGCAGCGGCCAGCAGCGCCACGGCAGCAGCGTCATCAGCAACAACGTCAGGCAACAGCGCAACAGCAGCCGCATCATCTGCCACAGCAGCAGCAAGCAGCGCCACAGCGGCAGGCAGTAGCGCGACAGCAGCGGCATCATCTGCCACATCTGCAGCCAGCAGTTTATCAACATTCCAATCGCAATATCACGGCGCTGCATCGTCAGATCCATCTAGCAATCTTTCCACCGGGGATCTGTATTTCAACACGTCATCGAACACGCTTAAGGTCTACAATGGTTCAGCTTGGGTCGCTGCGGCGTTTGACACGTCAGGCGCGTTGGTTGCGGCAAACAATCTCAGCGATGTAGCAAGCGCAGCAACGGCGCTGACAAACCTTGGCGTGACGGCCATAGCGGCTGAATTGAACTACAACAACATAACAACCCTTGGCTTGTCTGAGGCCAGCAAGACAGTTACGGCAGACGCAAATGGTGTGATTACATTAGACAATGGATTTAGCGAAGAATATGCAGCGGTAACATCTAGCAGTAACGCGGTGTCAATCAATCTCCGCACAGCCAACAATTTCAGCCACACGCTGACAGAAAACACTACAATATCATTTGCCAACCCAGCGGCTAGCGGCAAGGTATCTGCGTTTACTCTAAAGGTTATTCAAGACAGTAGCGCCAAAACAATCACATGGCATTCGTCTATAAAATGGGCTGGCGATACAGCGCCTACGCTATCAACGGGCAACGGTGAGGTTGACGTGTTCTGCGGATACACGGTGGATGGCGGGACTAATTACTATATGTTTACCGCTGGGCAGGTGATGTCCTAATGAGCATTGTAGCTAAAAAAATCATGATGGGGTCGGGTGCGGTAGCCTCGCCTAGTGATTCAGAATTTAACCGAGTTTCGTTCCTCAGTCATTTTGACGGGAGCAACGATGGCGTGAACAGTCAGTTCACCGATGCCTCTGCATCTAACCATACCATCACTGCAAACGGCAATGTAACCCAAGGCAGCTTTGGGCCATTTGCTAGACCTGATGGTGAGTGGGGTGTGTCGTTTGATGGCGCTGGAGATTACTTAACAATTAACGAAGGAGCAACTGGCGGGTCTGGTAATTGGACAATAGAAATGTTCATTAATCCTTCAGATGTAAGTTCTGGTGAGTTTGGTACACTCCTAGATAACAGACCAGATTCCACAAATGGGCTTTACCAAACTTTAGTGTTAGATGCGGCAACATTAAAATTTTACGTTGGTGGCACTGGTGCCTCGTACAGAATAACATCAGGTGATGCTTTGACTGCTAACACTTGGTTTCACGTAGCTTTATGCAAATCAGGGTCCAGCACAAAACTTTTTATTGACGGCACACAAACTGGCTCAACTTTTACTGATAACGTAACGTATGCAGACAATAATAGAACTCTTATTGGCGCAGAAGTAACATTTGGTTCTGGCATTGGTGAATTTTTTGCTGGGCAGATTTCAAATTTTCGTACAGTAAATTCAGCACTGTATACGAGCAATTTTACTGCGCCAACAAGTAAGTTAACGGCGGTCTCAAACACAGCTATACTGACTTGCCAAAGCAACAGGTTCGTTGATAACTCTGGCAATGCTCACACAGTCACACCATATGGCAATTCAGCAGTCACAGCATTTGGCCCATTCCTGACCAGTGCAGTGTATGACCCTGCGGTAAACGGGGCGAGTGCCAGCTTTGATGGTACTGGTGACTCATTAGCAATTGCTAGTTCAGCCGACTTTGCTTTAGGCACTGGTGATTTTACTGTTGAGTTTTGGGTTTATCACCGTGAGAAAACAACCGACACCTATTTTGATTATCGTTCTGCCAGCAATCAATCAGCTTTACTTTTGTGGATATATGGAGATACAGGTGCTATTCAATTAAATATTGCTGGCGTTACCCGTGCGTTTACGCCACCTAGTCTGTTGAACAGATGGGCGCACATAGTAATTGCAAGAAGTAGTGGCACAACAAAAACATTCGTAGACGGCACTCAATATTTGTCTTTTTCGGACTCTACTGATTACATTCAAGGTAGCACTTTTTATATAAGCAGGTTTTATGGAAGTGATTCGGAAAGCGTAAACGGTTATATTTGTGACTTTCGTTGGGTCAAAGGTACAGCAGTTTACACAGGAAACTTTACCCCACCAACAGCCCCACTCACAGCCATCACTAACACCAAGCTGTTGCTAAACATGGCTGATGGACAGGCAATTGACAGTACTGCCCAGAACAATCTGACGTTGTATGGCACAGCTAAAACTAGCACTGCACAGAAAAAGTTTGGCACTTCTTCTTTGTTGCTAGATGGTAATAGTGATTACGTTGCCATCCCCGCAATAAATCTAACAGGTTCATTCACAATGGAGTTTTTTGCATACTTAAATGCGTGGCCTAATAGCTCAAACTTTGATATGTTTTATGGGGAAGCATCCTCAATATATATGTGCTTTACTAGCGGCATAAACGGCAGTGGAAGTGACAGGTCTATACAATTGGCTTATGAACCTTCTGGTTACTCTACAATAGTCCAATTTAACGTAAACTCTGCAATGAACTCTGGGGCTTGGCACCACGTTGCAATTACAAAAAATAGTTCAAACCTAAATGTGTGCTACATTGACGGTACAGCGGTACCTGCAACTAATGCAACGGGGGCGAATACATTTTCTACAACAGGAACTCACTTTATTGGAAGAGGGTATAACCCAAGTTATCATTACTTTGGGGGCTATATTGACGATTTTAGAATTTC
>Ga0098045_1000623_pt1 | contig 13743 bp, 18 predicted proteins | sample 11_taG_FD_77071 | JGI IMG/M metagenome (GOLD analysis project Ga0098045, IMG submission 77071) | Marine viral communities from the Subarctic Pacific Ocean - 11_ETSP_OMZ_AT15265 metaG | ecosystem: Environmental > Aquatic > Marine > Oceanic | place: Pacific Ocean | collected 2015-01-16 | reverse complement strand
CGCGTCAGGCGATGTCCGAGACGGACCCTAACTGCTCTATTATTTGTCATTCCCCAACAATCAAGTTTATCGGGTGTTAAAAATTCTTCTACCTCTTCGGGGGTGTGATTTTTTCCTTCGACCATATAAAATTCAGCCATAGCGTATACTGCACCACGATAGATTTCTCCTCTAATAGTTCCATCGATTTCTTTGTCTGAAATTAAATTATAGTCTTTATCTGCGTTCTCTACGATTTTACTTCTCCGAAGTTTAAAAACGGGAGATCCGTGATTAACCACAATTGTATTAGAATCAACTAAATAAGAAACGATTGGTGCGTCTTCATTATCACTTTCTACCAAGTTTGGTATCTTATTAAGACTAAACTTAAATTTTTGTCCTGATGTGGATGAGGTAGGAGTCGTACCGCCACCAGAACTCGGCTTGCGACCAGAAGAATTTAACAAAGGACCAAGAGAAGACATAAAGAAATCATTGAGTTCTTTCATTAATTCTTTTTGTATTTTATCAAGATCAAATTCATATTCTTTTTCAATCTGCAATTCACTGATCTTATCTGGCATCTGCTTTCTAAATGCAGCATAAAAATCATCTTTTTTGATGCTTTTTTTGTCGTAAAGAATATTGTTTCTAGCTCCATTCCAAACAAAACCAGAGTCATTTGGAATCTCAAAAATTACAACAAGACGATTGGCGTTGCTAAGTACTCCACATTTTGTGAAATCTGTAGTTCTAGATGCGCAAGAATTATCAAGATTAGTTAATAATTCATCCCTCAAAGAAAAGCCAATATAATAATCCTGAAGAAACTTGTTTCTATTGGTCTTCTTTTCATTCATGATGCACCAGTGTGCAATAGTACCGGCGGGAATGTTATTGCCTACGAGGTTAAACTTGCCGTATCTCTGGGTTTGCTTCATACAATGAAGTGCCCCATGAACACGCACATATTTGCTTTTGCCATCTTTGTTATAAGTGGCAACATCTAGTTTACAACGTGTTTTGAAAAACCTGTTTGATAAAAACTTTCCAATATTCCAGCCAGAAACTCCATTATTTGGTGAAAGCGCTGCATTAAAAGTATCCCATGAGCCTCCAGCTTCAGAGATAATAGTCGCAGAAGTGACACTCTTAGAAAACTCTTTCATGGAAAAAGAAGAGATTTTCATATCTTTTAGTCCATAATCTTGCGACCCAATCACACCAATGGTAAAACTTGTTCCATTCTTTTCATTTTCTTTTTTTGAAGAATAGCGAATTTCATGGTCGTTTGCAAGAACAGAAATCTTTGCACCGACACCGAAGTTACCAACCATATCGGAGCTATTACCCGAATTACCAAGAGTGTTTAGATTCTCTTTCGCTGCATCTAGGGAAAAGAAATCTCCTCCATAGTTAATAACAGTTATGTTTCCTTGTGAATCTTTATTTACCCTTACGTGCTTTTCAGAGTGCGCTGAGCCACGATTACATGCTTCAAATGCATTCTGGACTAATTCTCTCAAAGACATTTCGATCGGAACACCTTGTCCCAGAAGGTTTACAACATTCCAAATACTTCGGTTGCTCATGTGCATACTGATTGTGTCTTCTACTTCACTCATATTTTTTCCTTAATTTTTTATAAGATAACCGGTCACGCTGCTGCTGTCAAGCGCTCAGCGTCGTTTTTTTGAAGCCCGAACAGGGCGAGTTCCTTAGCCTTCGCCTCGATCATGACATCGAGGTCGTAGCCGTAGTCATCGATAGGTCCATTGACGTAATCTGAGTGGGCATGGGCGCGAATCTTTGCATCCTTCTTTTCTTCTGCTCTCGACTCAGAGTAATGAACTACAGGCTTGATGTCTCCCCACGTCGAGATTGCGACTTCAAGCGCATCTCGCTCACTAAGATTGCCAGTGCAAAAACCATGATGATGGTAATCAAAGACAATCGGAATACCAGTCCGTCCAAATAGACCTTCGTAGAGTTCCACAGTTGAGTAAAGCGATTCGCGATCATCATTCTCCACAGTCAAGCGAGAAGTAACTGATTCCGGCAAGCGTTCAAAGTTCCTTACAAAAGTATCTAGTGCGACCGGCTTGTTTCCGTAGGCTGCGCCAACATGAATGTTGATTTTTGCGTAGTGATCTCGGGGCAAGCCAAGCATGTCGAAGAACTCGCCATGGATCTCCAAGTCACGCTTGGTGTTCTCAAACACGCGCTCATTTGGAGACGCCAACTTGTTAAACGGACCAGGGTGGGAAGTAAGGCGAATGCCGTGCTGGCGGGCATAGTTGCCTGCCTTCTCACATGCCTCATAGATTGCTTCGTAGTCAGGCATGTCGTGTAATTGGTACTCTGACGCCCAAGGAAAAATGTTGGAGGACAGACGGAAGAACTTGATCCCGTGCTCGACATTCCATTCGAGAACCTTCTGGAGATCGAGTACATTTAGGAGAGACAAGGAGGACGCATACTCGATCCCCTTCTCTTGAAATGTTCTCTTGATCATGGAGCGATTGGTGGTAATTCTATCTTTCTTCTTACCACCGAAATCTTGCGGGTTAGAAAGTTGCATACAAATGCAGGCGTATCCGTAGTTCTTGCTCATCTGTCCTCCAACGACACCTATAATATAACCGGTCAGGCGGCTGCCGTCAAGGGATTTTCTTCGTTAATTGATGCTGGGTTGTCGGAGAAATAAATCTTATCTATTCCTACTCTCGGTCCAAATTCTTCTTGTAAGAAGACACGGAAATGATGCTCACCGTAAAACGGACCCTCAGTTGTGCCCCAAGTGCCCACCTTGCGCAAAACGTCCATCTTGTTTACGACAAGACGATTAACCCCATTCATCTGGATAGCCTGATGGATCTCATCTACATTTAGCCAATTACACTGCCGTACACGCCCCGTGGTGGCTCCAAATTCTTGTCCAGCCTCTTGGATACGATCAAAAATTTCTTCGATGGGCTGAAACTGGCGCTTACCCACATAGGTCTCATAAGCCTTAATGATGCCCCAAACATTACGAATAGAACGAGGGCTGATGCCGTTCTGGATGGCTGCGGCTGTACCGGTGTGTGAGGAAGTGACGTATGGGTAGTCACCCCAATCTGGGTCAAGCCAGAAGCCTTGGGCTCCTTCCATTAAGATTACAGTATCGCCTCTAAGTTCTTCGTAAATGTTTACTACGAAAGGAACAAGAGAAGGTACGTCACAGGCGCGCACGCCAGTACGAGCATACTTATCACGGTAAGCGGGACCATTACCGGTTCTAGTTGTTCCAATCTTCTCGTCAACGCCGTCTTCGGCTTTATGTTGTTCGGTGATAACATGAGCATTGCTTGCGATCCTTAAATTTTGCCTCACGGGGATTCCGTAGGATTCTAAGTAGTCTATCTCCTCTTGTAACTTCATCGGATCAATCACGCAACCGTTACCAATTACCGACGTAACTCCGAAAAACACGCCTGCTGGTATGTGATGGGTTACAAACTTTTTTCCGTCGTGGATGATCGTGTGCCCAGCATTGCAGCCTCCATTAAAACGAACGCAATGAGTGTACTCTCCACTCTTTAATAGGTGGTGGGTAACCTTTCCTTTACCCTCGTCTCCGTGCTGGAGACCAATAACAATATCAGTAATCAAGAGCCCTCCTTATTTGGCTTATACCAGTATCGTAACATGGGGAGTGAAGAAATGCAACTAAAAAGAAGCATCCATTCGCCATGGCAATTCATAAGATGTTCCATTATAACCTCTAAATCTGGAAAAATTGGCTCAAAAATTTTTTGAGAATTTCGCTATTTTAGATTCCATATACTTGTTTCAAAAACATTTCAACAACCTTGCTTCTCTCCACATCTGTATCGCAATCCGCATAAGCATAATTGAAGCTTGCTTTCTTAGATAAGATTTCTTTATCAAGCTCTTTCGATCTTGCTTTCATCCATCTGGTTTGTTGTTTGTAATTACTGGGTAATTTTATGTTGAAGCGATCGGAGAGATCAAGAAGGAAAAAATAACGCTCCTCATCCAAGGCTCTCTTGGCTTCCTTGAACATCTCTAATCTATCTTGTCTCTCCTCATCTGTCAAGCCCATAACCTTATCTGGGTGGAGATGGAGTGCGAGCTTCTTAAAAAGTTTTTTGAAGATATCGTGCATCTCGCTGTTTTCTACCGACGGTCTTGTTACTTCTGAGTCTAGGGTTGAGCCTTCATCGTTATATTCTTCGCTAGATTCACCATCGCTAAGAAGTTTTGACTCTTCTTTTCTCGCGTGGTTCTCTTTGCTCTTCTTGACCGATACGCTTAATCCAGCGCGTTTTTGGGCTGCTTCAAGATCGATACCGTTTTCTTCACAATGCTTTCTAACATGATTGTTGAAAATGGGATTGTATTCGTCAGCCATTTCTTGAAGCAGTTCTACTTCATTGTGCTTATATCTTATTTCATTAACGGCTCTGTGCCACTTAACTAAGTCTTTTGTTCGCAAAACATAAAACCCCCTATCTTAAATAGATAGGAGGTTCGTGTTTAGCGCTTGCCCTGTCCTCGGTAACGCTTCTTGTAGTGCTTGTTTCCGCCGTGCGGACCCGGCTTTCCGGTCTTTGTTCGCGGACTGTTACCAATACTAGTCTTTTTCTTCTGCGCTGTCTTTTGTACCTTCTTCTGTGCCATGCTTACCTCCTTTATTTGTTAGCCTAGCAATCTAAAGTTTCTGTAAACCGACCTAGTGGAAAAGCCCCACTTCGGATCGTATTGTAGTCTCGACATGTAAGGACGATTCACATGAATCCTGTCCTTCTTGGGGTCAACACCCCAGCATCTAATTCTTTCTGTCTCATTGTTGGAATCAATGACTTCCAAAATCCAATACTCCTTGCCCTTCTTTGTCTTCTTGGGCGTAACTTTGCGTGGAATAAACCAGCAGAGTTGGAGTTCCTCATCAAACTCAGAGATAGGTGGGATAAACTTTTCTTTGAGTTTCTCGATCGTTTCTACACTGATGACCAAGTTCATAGGGAACACACCGGTAAGGTCTGTCTTGAACTGGATAATCTCTTCTTCGCTGAAATCTCCCTCACCTCTGTAGATTTCAATGTTACCGTGAAACTTCTTCTTGGTCTTTGGTCGATCAATAACAGCAGCAGACCAGAAGTGCTTGCGTCCTGTAAATCTATCGTCAATGAGAGAGTCCATAGCACCTGCCCTACACAGAGCATCGAGAGCCTTCTTATTTAGTTTAGCATACTTTACTTCTTCTCGGAACAAAAAGTCCTCAATGTCGGTAAAGGGTCTGTGATTGAGAACCTGTTCCATAGCAGATTCACCAAAACCCTTGATACTCGTGAGGGGCTGAATGAGGGTCTTGCCGTCATCGCCAATCTCCCAAGTCCTACCAGAAGTGTTTACATCAACAGGGGCAATCGCGTAACCAAGAGACTTGGCGATGTTGATTGCGTTTTCCTTCTTGCTCTCGGGTTCCTTATCAAGGAAAGCAGCAAGCCACTCTGCCTCAAAGTAAGTCAGGAGCCAAGCACACTGATAAGAAATGATAGAGTAGGAAACAGCGTGGGACTTGTTGAAGCCATAGCCAGAGAAGTATTCAAACTTTTCCCATAGACTCTGTGCTTCACCCCTATTGATGCCCTTTTCCACACAGCCATCAATGAACTTCTTGTGAATCGCATCCTTGACCTCAAAACCCTTGCCTGTGCCCTTCTTAGTTAGAAGCTTACGAAGCAAGTTGCCCTCGTCAAGAGAAAGATCCTTACCAAGTGCGTGAGCAATCTTGGCGATTTGTTCCTGAAAGATCAAGAAACCAAACGTTTCTTCGGTGATCTCCTGAACCTGCGGGGTTAGATACTTGATGTATTGTGGGCTCTCCTTCGCATCGATGTAATCCTCATGAACATTTGCGGACAGAGGACCGGGACGATAGATAGAAGTAATAGCGGAAACATCAATGATGTTGTTTGGCTTTACTCGCTCTGCGAAGTTCTGAGCACCAGACTCAGTGAACTGGAATGTACCCACAAAGTTGCCCTTGTGGAAAACATTTTCGTAGACTCTCGCATCATCTAGATTGATAACATCGGGGTGTAACTTCGTATCATAGAAGTCCTTAACCTGCTTGAAAGTTGGCTCTGCGATGCCGTGGTGGCGCTTGAGGATCAACTCAATCGCAGTTTCCATCATAGCAAGGGTAGAGAGCCCAAGAAGATCGAACTTGATGAATCCCATTGGCTCCAAGTGACGGACGTTCTGACCCTCAGACCAGGGGGTCTGGCGGACACCCTTGGAGTTGATGAGGGGCATGTTCTTATCCAAGTCCTCAGCAATCACAACACCACCAGCGTGGCGGGACGCAGAACGAACCTGACCAACAAGAGCACGAACGTGAGTCTTAACGTTTGGATACTTACCCAAGAATCCCTTGAGAGAATCAGAGAACTCAAGTACTTCTTCCCAAGTTGGGGTATACATACCAGCCTTGATGCCGTGCTTTGCCTTAGCAAGCGGAGTTGCTTCTTTAAGCATTGCGTTGGTAACCAAGTTAACTTCGCCGAACTCAATACCATACAACTTTGAAATGTCCTTGATAAGAGACTTCAACTGTAGAGTGTTCCAGTTTGAGATTGGAGCAACACAGTCCTCTCCCCACAACTCAATCAACTTGTCCTTGAGTTCCATCGGGCGGCTGATGTCGTAGTCAATATCTGGGTAATCCTTCGCGTCGGAACGCAAGAAGCGAGAGAACAGGAGGTCATATTTGATAGGATCAACCTGCGTGATGCCGAGAGCGTATGCAACAAGTGAGCCAGCAGCAGAACCGCGACCGGGACCTGCGAGCATCATTGTGTCTGTAACATCGACAATTGCCTTCATAGTCAAGAAATACTTTGAGAAGCCTCGGTCGTCAATGACGTGGAGTTCTTCCTTTAGTCTCGCAAGGTACTGCTTGTTATCGGCAAGACCCAACTTGCGAAGACCTTCAAGCGAGAAGTTGATTAGCGCCTCGGTTGCGGTGTGTCCTGCGGGGACAACGAATGAAGGGAGCCGAACAGTGTTGTCGGGAAGAAAGTTCTCAATGCGATCGAATGCGATACGATGTGTCTCTTCAATAGAACGCAGAACAAGGTCGTCATCATAAGTCGCACCACACATCTGCGAGTAGTTCTTGTAACTCTCCCACATCTCGTCCCCGTTCTTGGGATAGAGTTCGTAACCAATCTCATCAACAGAGACAGGCAGTTCGCTCTCGGTATCAGCCCACTGCGGGCGACCCTTACCAAGCCAGCCAAGGCGCTTGTATAGTTCGCGGTCCTTCCAGGCATCGCGGTTGGGGTAGTGCGAGTCTGCGGTAGAGATAACCTTCACACCAAACTCATCACAAACCTGAATAACAAACTTGTTGAGTTCGTGCTGCTCTGGGACATTGTTCCACTGAATCTCGCCGTGCCAGCGATCACCGAACACATCAAGCATGTTGCGTGTAGTTTCCCGCATAGCCTCAAGCACAGCCTCTGGTCCTTCTTCTCGGTTCTCCCAGTAGTTACCAGCATAGACGCCACCAAGACAAGCAGACGAAGCGATGATGCCTTCGCCGTGCTCCTTCAGCATCTTGTAGTCCATGCGAGGATAGCGATAGAAGTTCTCATCTTTGTAGCTCTCGGAGACAAGCTTGAATAGGTTGTTCAGCCCGGTCTGGTTCTGTGCGAGGAGCACAAGATGGCGGCGGCGGCGTAGAGCACTGTTGCTCTTACCCTTGCTCGCGCCTTCGTCCTCAACAGAAGCAGCAGACGCACCAGCCTTCTTGGCTGCCCGTGCCTTCTTCTTATCTAGCATAGCCTGCTCGTATTCCTCCTTCCACTCTTCAATAGAAGGGATGAAGTAAGCCTCGCAACCAAAGATAGGCTTGAAGTCCTTGCCTTCTGCCTTCATCTTCTTTGCGTGAAGGACCTGATAGGCTAGACCATTCTGGTTGCCGTGGTCGGTTAGTGCGAGGGCATCCATTCCATTCTGGTAGGCGAAGTCCATGTGGTCTTGCGGGAAGCCGAGACCATCAAAGATGGAGCCCGCTACGCTGTGGGCGTGTAGCCCAACAAACTTGATCTTGCTCTGTGTTCTCTCAGTCATTCTGTGTCCTTCGTCGGTTGGTATGCGGTGGTGCCGCTGCTTACATTCATAATGTAACACGGCGGGGGGTGGAGCGCAAGGATTTTCTTGTGGTTATTATGCCTCCGATAGTAGCTTAAAACGCTTAGTGCGATAAGTGCCTGGATAACCAAATAACCTTATGGTGCTCACCCCTTGGCTGGGGATTTCATTTGTTGCTATAACAAAAAGTTTCTTGGTTCCGAATGTGATCTTATACCATTTGTAATCGGTATCAGCGCAAACCAAGTCACCGACTTTCATTATGACTCCGAAACAAGTTCCATACCAGAATTATCAACAGAAATCTGGTGATGAATAACCCGGCACGGAGAATGGGTGATACGAGAGTCTCTGAGACACATATAGGTGTAGGTCATCTCAGCAGGAGGTTGTCCCCACACTTTCTTGGTGATCTCTGTGATCATCCACAGGTCGCCGGAACTACCTCTCAGCAATGTGCCTTCGCGATAGAATTTCATTCTTCATCCTCCATACATAATCTATTCAGTTGGTGCGGCTTTGTCAAGCGCCAGTTGGGCGATCCCACGACATTATCTGACGCGAGGTAGGCGCGGTAGCCGTCCCAGTCGCGGAGATCGTAGAACCAGTCTAACTCTTTGCGGAAGCATTCTTCCTCGCTCACCTTATCAAAGATTGTCGCGAGGTCAAAGTGCCGGGCAGACCAGCGATCCTTTAACGGCAGTTTCTTCAAGTCTAACCAAGTTTCACCCTCTTTCAGTGCGCCGTATTCTTTCGTTGTAAGTTTATTGACTTCTCTGCGGCACTGGATAAAGTCTTCTCCCCTCATAGTGAAGGGGATTGGTAAATTATCCTTTATTGTTTTGCCCTCGTGAGTAAAGAAAAAGTTCTTTGTGGTGTTGGAAAGTTTCTTTCTTTGTTCTCGCAACGACCAGTAATCATAGGCGTTGTGTGGAAACGACACAAAGTATTTCTTCGGGACGACCCATTTTGAGATCCTGTAGGAAGTATACCAAGCAGAGTGCATACCGAACAGCGCAGACCAGCCATAACTATCTCGGCGGTCTCTATCTTTTGGTAGAATTGGAACATAGTAGATAGGTATGTGGGTTCTGCGTTGGACAATGTGGTTGTTGATGTAATCGTCCCAGAAGTAAACAGGGTCATAAACCCACTCACCAATGTGCTTCTTTACAATCGGGGCTAGGTCATCATTGGCTACGATCCAGATCGTAGAACAACCAGCCATAGCACACTCAAACACGGACTTTTGGATCAAGGTGAAGTCATTTTGGATTGGGAGCATAAACGAATCGTAGGGCAACTTAAAATTGTCCTTAAAGTTCGCTAGTGGTATGATTCCTGCTAAGTGTTTAGCCATAATGAGTTTAAAATCCTCTTATTGTTCTCGGCTATTCGCCCCAGATCCTGAACCAGATCCTCTTCCGTAATCTGCGGAACCACAACCGAGTCTCCTTCAATCCAAATTGGAGGAGATGCAAGGAATTTTGTACGATTAATCGCTTGTGCCTTGAAACTCCTGTATCTCTGTGATCCGTCTGCTTGTTTCCCATTTTTTGGTCCTCTTAGTCCTAAATCCTTCATCTTTTGAAGGGTTGTGAGCCTCACTAGGGTCTCTGAAAAATCAAAGTCGTCTATCTGGTCGTCTGATAAAATTGAGAGCACACAGGCGTCTTTAATGAGCGTTTCGCCGTCCAATCTTGGGCTGGGATAGAACCAGATTTTGTTACAAAAATGGTCTTTATCTTCTATTAAGTCAAGGTGATGCTTGCCGCCTCTTATGAAAGCAAATCTATCATAGACATTGTAAGTTTTTGGTGTGTTCTCGCTAGGTAGAAGGTTGTAAGTGGCGTGTTCGTCAAAGTAATGACACACGCCGAAATCAACTGACCTTAGTTTAGCATACTCTGAGTATCCAGTCAAGGTGTTGTCGTCAATACGAAGTGAAGAACAGAAATCTGAAAACGGAGTTAGTCCCTTTAAGCCGAGAACAAAGAAAACATGTTCCCAAAGCGCTATCTTGTTTTGTCCTGTTGTCTTCTCGCCATCTGGCGTTGTCCAGAGTTGAGGTTCGTTGTGAAGCCCCCAACTAGACAAGTCAATAGACGGGTCAAAATAGTCAAACTCAAAAGGCTTCTCTGGTTTTGTAAAAAACACAGGAAAGTCATTGAGAGCAGCAAATAAAACAGCGCGGAGTGAAGAGCCAACTACGATTTGGTCATGGTAAGAATTCAAAAAACCCTCACAGTTTACGATAAATTACGTCTGGTCTACCGGAGCGATATTGTGAAGTTTTGTCTGCTGGGTTAGCGGTCAAATGAACTTCGCCTTCGATATTCATCTCTACAGGCTTATTTAGGTTCGCGATTTTATCATAACCCATGCCATATTCACTTGAGGCGGCAGCGTAAACACTAGATCTTGGATCTTCAATGTTTGAGGCTGGAAAATCCCAACTGACTGGAATGTAGTTCTCTGACCACTGGTCTATCCCAACAACGTTGAAGCCCTTTTTCCTATAGTATCCGCTCAAAAAACCATCAAAATGATCTAGTTTGCTTCCGCCTTGTGCTTTAGCCTCCTCTATCATTTGGTCGCCTATCCCACGAATATCAGAATTATTGTGGACTGAAACTATGTCGTCACCGTCTTTTATTGCAAAGCCAGCATTCTCAATACCCTGGGTGCTTTTAACCATAAAGAGTTTCATTTTCATAAAATCTTCAACAGAATATGGTGTCAAGAATCCCTTTCTTGAAGAGATATTATAAGATTCATAAAAAGATTCAGCAAATTGTCGTGGGTCAGGGGACTGCATATTGGACACAAACTCTATTTCGCCCTGTTGCTGCTCTTCTATCGCAGAATCTAATAGGGCGGCTTCTGCACTCTTAGTCTCGAACGCAATTACGTCTGATTGTTCTTGATTTTGTATAGAACCTGCCTGTTGTCCTTCGTTTAGATACCTTTTCCACTCATTTAAAATCTTTTTCATTTTGTACTCTCCATTATTGTAAAGACACCATCCTGCTCTATTAGTATCTTTGGGCTCCCGTGTCTTTCAATCAGGGTTTGCCATAAAGCAGAGCTTGCAATACTACATTCTTGCTTAAAGTAAGACTTGAGCCATTGGTGTCTCGCCCAGCCGCCAAAGAAGCTTTCAGGCGAAGGAACAAAAATAGAACGATGCGGCTTTCCTATGGCAGTTTTATTAAAAACTTCTATAAATTCGCACTCTTTTTTCATTTTGTTCTCCGAGTATAAGTAGTTTACTCAGTGGCTTCTTCAGTGTCCTCATTTACATCTTCTACGAAGGTATTTAGGTATTCCTCAATCTGCTCAAAGATTTCAAACGCAAGGCGCTTAGCCTGCTTGAACTGTTCTGGGTCGTCTAGTTCAAACTTCAACGTATTGTGGTGGGCTTGCTTATTATATCTTACCCTGTCGCCATTTACTATCACAAATACATTCTTGTTGTTCATTTCTTTTCCTTTTCTCGCCTCATAACAACGAGAGTTGTAGGGTTCATATCAAAATCGCGGGCGACCTCCATTTTTAACTCGTCGCCAGCCTCCCAGCCAAGAGCCTTAATAATGTGCTCTGGTACATTAAAGGTATGTGTGTCGTCTTCGTTTTTGGTAATTTCAATTTTCATTGTGTCTCCTCAATGACTTCTAGTTTCCACCGCTTAGGCCAAAGTTGCCGAACGACCTCTTTTTCATAAGGGTGTAAGAATTCCACAATAGGACCCTTATCTGTAATTTCAATTACAACGGCTTCTATTCCTATCATTGGAAACGCCTGTTCCTCTGGAACTGGCTGTCTTACTTTATCACCGGGCTTCATTGCGTCCCTCTTGCCTCTTTGAGGTCTTCTTGTAGGCAATGTTCCCACTCGTATTGTTTCCATTGAGGATACAACTTCATGAGAGCATTCATGGCTTTATTATAGCCTGCTCCTACTGGGTTTGCAAGCAGTTCTTGTAGGGCTTCTTCATAGTCCTGTTGTGCTGCTATATTAGACATGCTTTCAAAAGTCATTTTATGTCTCCTAGATAAATCCGTATAATAGGTAACCAACAACAAATGCAATACCAAAAATGTGGATTGCTTTTAGTTGGCAATTTTCACAAATCCTCATTCTTCGTTCTCCAATAGTTTTAGGTCTTCAGGTCTCGCAACATTGTTGATAGTCTTGCCGTTTGGCATTGTGTATCTTACAAGATAACACATACAATACCTATCGTCACCTTCGCGTTCCCACTTACTATAGTAAAGAGTTTTTTCTTTTTCTCTTATGATCTCGCCTGTTGCGCCTAAATAGCGACCTCCGCAACAGGAGGACGCGCACCGGAACTGAACTTTATCACCCACTTTCATTCTTCGTTCTCCATTATTGTAATCTTAAACTCTTCGCTTGGCCAAACACCCAAAGTCAATCCTTGGAACAAGATTTGATTGTCCTCGGCAACTTCTGCAACACGATGCTCGGTGGTGATTTGTGGATAAAAATCGGCACTGGGTGGTGCTCCCATAATTGCATAACGGGGGCGCGACATAATCCACTTCTTTTGGAAAACAACAAAGATGCTGTCTCCTTGTGGAGTTATCAGATCACCCACTTTCATTCTTCGTTCTCCTTGACTGGAAGCATTCCTGCTGCGGTCATAGCCTCAATCGTCATAGGGAAGTCGCCCTGCTCTTCTACAAGTCGTAGCATTTCTGCTGCGACCTCACGAACCTCCAACTGGGCGTGTTCGTCATTGCGTAGTTTCTGGAAATGAGCGAAAGAGCGCCAGTTGAACATAATGTCGCAAGTGATCTGAATTCCATAGGGCAGGTAAAGGCGGGCACTCTCCTTCGCACGCTTTCGTGGATAGCCCTTCTCTTCTAGACGAGCAATGCACCTGTGATAGCGGTCATAGGCGTCCTTGATAAAGGCTTCTAGTTCTGCCTGCTCTTCTTGTGGCCAATCAACGGGTAGGTGATACTTATCAACCTTGAACTCCTTGTAGCGTGCCGACTCTGCGTTAATGTTTACACCGATGCGGTGCTTGAGCAGGTGAATGTGCGTAGCGATGTCGGTCGTTACGAGAAAATGAAGAGACGATTTCTCGAACGGCGTCATGTGACCCTCGGTTGCGAGCATCTTTAGCAACTTACCCATTCGGGCTCTCTTCTTTGGACCTAACTGGCGGCTGGTGCTGGTCCAAGCCGAGAGTGCGTGTGTTTCGTCACTCCCGTAGGTTCCCATCAACTCGACTTCGTTTTTCATTTGTTCTCCGTTATGTTTATAATATAACGGATTACAGGTCAGTCGTCAAGTTCAGAGAGCAAAGTTTTTATGTCTAGCCCTGCGCAGTCAATCTTCTTCTTGTTGACGTGGTAGTGGCTGACGAATCCGCGTTCTTTACCATAAGTCCAAGCCTGTTCATAACCTGTGGAGGTTTTACCGAATTGGTTCGTTGGGGTGTCCAATGGAACATCGCAAGCGTTATGAATAGCCTGCCATAGTGCTTGGAGTGCTTGGATCTGGACTGGGTAGAAATCAAGGAACGGATCTAATTTGCTGTTATGAACCCAAGCATCTTCT
>Ga0098045_1000616_pt1 | contig 13814 bp, 15 predicted proteins | sample 11_taG_FD_77071 | JGI IMG/M metagenome (GOLD analysis project Ga0098045, IMG submission 77071) | Marine viral communities from the Subarctic Pacific Ocean - 11_ETSP_OMZ_AT15265 metaG | ecosystem: Environmental > Aquatic > Marine > Oceanic | place: Pacific Ocean | collected 2015-01-16 | reverse complement strand
ACATCCACAGTATTAACTTTATCTTTTACATCCACAGTATTAACTTTATCTTTTACATCCACAGTATTAACTTTATCTTTTACATCCACAGTATTAACTTTATCTTTTACATCCACAGTATCAACTTTATCTTTTACATCCACAGTATCAACTTTATCTTTTACATCCACAGTATTAACTTTATCTTTTACATCCACAGTATCATTTGTTTTTGTGTTACTGCTTATTTTTGATTTAGTTGCTGGTGGTTTTGCTGGTTTTGCTGGTTTTGATTTATTTTTTTTACGATTATTTTTTATATAATTTTTAGATACATTGTGGGATAATTCCCTATTTAATGAATTCATAGTTTTGTGTAAATTGTTGATATTATTTTCTAATAAAGTCATTCGATTGAATAAATGATTGATAGACATTTTATAACAAAAACAACAAAATAATATAAATATATATATTGATATATAAAAGTATAATAAATATTAAACAATAACTTATTATATTTTTATTATTATTATTATTATTATTTTATAAAGCAAAATATATATAGAATAGTATATATAGATATTCAATATGTTTTTTTATAAACAACACCCATATGGAGGATATAAACCTTGGAAAGGCACTGAATCCACTAAAATCGGTCATGTATCTGGTTTTATTCGCCCTTTAACCAAATACGATGACGCACCAATGACTCACGGAAAAGCAAGACCCATCAAACATTATCGTCGTGGTACTATGAAAACTTCTGCTGAAAATCCTACCAATCGTCAAACAAATTCGGTTGGATTGGGTTTATTAGACCAAATACATATGCCAGGTGGTCAAAGCGTACCCGAATTACCAAATACTTGCACAACAAACTGCGGAAACATGTCTTTTGTAAATGATTATTACGCAAATAAAACATATATTACTGAAAATCCAACCGAACAAACTACTAATGCCAAGTGGTGCTGTAATCCTGAAAAAAAGGCAATTCGTAGAACACTTGCTGCTAATACAAATATTGATTCATCTAAATATTTCACACGATTAGAAGAATATATGAAAAATAAATGCATAACTCACCGTCAAAAATCCTTTAATTTTAAAACACCTGATAAAGAAGAATACGAAAATAATATGTATCGTGCTGACTGCAACTGTAACAATAAAACCGACCGATGTTCATTAACTGCGTATAAACCAAGCAATTCACATTTTGCCGTGGAAGGTGCGGTTGATAATAAAACCCTTATTATGAATAAAAAATACAACACATTAAAAATGAAATATTAATTTATTTATCCTCATTTAATAACATTAATGCCATAGCAGCATAATTATGCAAATCAAGCAATGTATCTTCAATCCGTTCGTCTTTAATAAGTGTTATACCATTATTAGTAATATTCAATGCTCTTTGTAATTTATCTTCAATACGCATTAATACGCCAACAACTCCAAATTTAGCAAAAGCATCACCATAATCATTATTCTTTTTTTCAAATAATTCCAATGCTTCCTTTTGTACTGCTTTCATTTGACTAATTCTATCCATATTTTTTTTAAATTATATATTATTACTAATTTATTTATATATATTACTTTGTATGTTTTTTATTGAATGAATTAATAAAAATAAATATATATAATTACAATGGTATTCTGAAAATTAGAACAAATTCATCGGTGGATTGTGGATGGATCACAAATCAATAAATATAATTAATTTGTATCATATTAATTGGCGTATTTAATATTATTTTATTTATCTTTTTGGTAATTGATACATAATTTATCAATATTAATAGTAAAATTTATTTTATCATATGAATCCAAGCAATAAGTCGCGTCTATAGATTCAATAAATTTACCATCAATAATAAAATTAATAATTTCATATCCATCATCATCTTCATCAGCATCTTGATTAATGGATTCTTCTATTTTAAAAAATTCTACGTCTTGTTTAAATATGCCTGTTGTTTTACGTAGTTTTCCAAAATTCCCTTTTTTTTGTTGGATTAACAACCAATTTGTAAAATTATTAATAAAGGTCATTAGTTCATCATCATATTCATTCAACTCAGACAATTGAAAATTAATATATTCATATACTTTTATTATAAATTCTCCAAATTGCTCATTATCATCATATTTTTTAGGATTTACAAATAATATGTCATTATAATTGTCGTTGCCATTAATACTAAATATATTTTGTAATTTACGCATTAATACAATCGTTGTATCTGTAATATTTATCATATCTGCATCATTAATAATTTGATTAATTAAACCATAATTATTATTTTCTTCATTTTCAGTAGTATGTTCCATCATATTAATTAATTATTTTTATCAATATAAACTAATTAATTTCGTTTTCATTTTTTTTATGTAAATGTAAATATATACATAATCTATTCAAAAAAATAATAATATATACCAATAATATATATTATTATTTTATTATGGCAAAATGCAAATCCAATACAATTTGTTTTTCTAAATACATATTTTACACAATTATTTTCATTTTATTATGTGTAACTTATTTAATTTGGAAAAATACACTAAATTATCACAATAACAATAACAATAACAATAACAATAACAATAACAATAACAATAACAATAACAATAACAATAACAATAATAACCACAAAAAAAATAATACGTCTAATTGTCCTGATGTTACTAATACAAATAATATTAATACTTTTCCTACTGGTATTCCTTATGAGCAAAATTGGGGAATTCCTCCTTTAAGAAATACCTACGCTTATAATATACCAATGATTAATAATAATATTGGTGCTGTTCAAGTACCATACACACAATTAGGAATTCTTACACCAATTAATTCTAAAAATAATATGGATGGTATATTACCTTTAATGGGAAGACCTGTTAATTTATCCAGAAATAAATGGCAATATTATACTGCCACTTCAAATCAACAAAATAGTATTAAATTACAAGTAATTGTTAATAAAAAAGATTGTATGAATGAGCAAGGATGTGATAATTTATATAACAAAGATAAAGTATATGTATCAGGATTAAAAAATCAATACACAGTTACTTTGTATGAAACTAATACATATAGTTATAATAATTGGATTATGTAATAATTATTATTTTTTTAATAAAAAATAACATAAACAAATAATTAGTATTAATACATATTATAAATAAGTTTTAATATGTATAGAGATTTAAAATACTATGTTAGAAAATATGTACCATATCAATTAAGACACTGGACAATGGTAGATGTTAGTTTTTTTATTGGTTATAGCACTTGTTTATTTACGGTTGCTATGTATATTTGGTGCCCTCGTTTTAAATGTTTAAAATTTAATTAATTAAATAAATTTTTATTAATAAAAAAAATACCACATAAACTTCCATTACGTGGTCAAATAAAAATATAAAAACCATTTTTATTTAATTTGTTTTTTTACATTTTATCTTTAAATACGTCAATTAATATGATACAAAATTAATTATATTTGTTGATTTTTATTTTTCCTGGTTTTATTTGTTTTTCTACTTTTCTTGGTTCATTTTCTGCCATATTGTTTAATTATGTTCCAAACATCACTATTTAATTTTAGTTTATTTCTTAAATCATTTAAATTTGTATCATATAAAAATTATATTCTTTTATATTTTCAAGTCGCATAATATTATTTTTAAATGTAAGTGGGCTAAATGTAAGTGGATTTAATCCTGTTATAGTTGCTTCGCATGAATAATTATTATTGTTTGGATTTGTTATGATAATACTTTGATTCATAAGTGATTCATCAAAATTGTTTAAATATATTTGTTTAGCAAGCGGTCCTAATGTTTTGTTATAATTATCAATAGAATTGTAATATATTTCTTTTGTAAATCCACAAAAATTACCATACAAATTAATATGTAATAATTGAGCATTATTAATAATGCTTTCAGGTAAAGTTGTTAAATGATTGAAACTTAAATCAAGATGAGTTAATTGAGTAAGATTTCCAATGCTTTCAGGTAAAGTAGTTAATTTATTGGAAGATAACTCAAGATGAGTTAATTGAGTAAGATTTCCAATGCTTTCAGGTAAAGCAGTTAAATTGCTAAATTCTAAATCAAGATAATTTAATTGAGTAAGATTTCCAATGTTTTCAGGTAAAGTAGTTAAATTATTATCATTCAAATCAAGATGAGTTAATTGAGTAAGTTTTACAATGCTTTTAGGCAAAGTAGTTAATTGATTTTCTACTAAAACAAGTTCATTTAATTTAGTAAGTTTTCCAATACTTTCAGGTAAAGTAGTCAATTGATTGCAAGATAAATCAAGTTTAGTTAATTGAGCAAAATTTCCAATGTTTTTAAATATATTTTTTATCAAAATTGTTTTTTTATTTAATTTACTGCTTGATAAATCAAGTTCATTATTTGAACAACAACTTTTAAACACTTTAATAAGCGTGAATTTATTATCCATATTCAATTGGGTTAACATTTAATAGTCTGTAATAATATAAATTTATATTGTTTTAAAACCAAATCATTTTTTTATAAAAAAATCATTTTTTTACATATAAAATTAAATGTTGCGGAAATAAAAACCTTAAAAAATGTAAAAAAATGAAATAATTATTAATTATAACATTAATAATTAATAATAATAAATAAATAATGAATGCAACAAATTTGTTTGACTATGATAATTATATTAATCTTAATAAAACAGTTGTAAAAAAGAAAAAAAATAATAATACATTAAAAAATGCTTGGAAATCTGTTTCAAAAGAAACCAATATGGATAATTTATTTGAAAATTATAATATGAATGCGTTTGATACATTTGAACCTGATATTTGCATGCAATGTAAATCAATCATGCAAGTAAATGATTTGCAAGAATACGTGTGTGTAAATAATACTTGCGGAAATATATCAACAAAAACGCTGGATAATACACCTGAAACGTCGTGTGTGTCAAATGAATTGGGAGAACCAGACCAAACCAGATTAGGAATGCCTGTGCATCCTTATTTTCCAAAATCATCAATGACTTGTATATTATCAGGGAATAGTGGATGTGCAGATATGTATGCAATAAAAAAATTATTTAAATATAATGGAATGGAAGCAAGAGAAAAAGCACAACAACAAGATTTTATTAAAATAAAAAATATGGCAACTACCGCAAATATGCTTTCCATAGTAGTTCATACCGCTATTATTATTTATCGATTATTAATTGATGAAGGAGTTTTTAATTACAGAAAGGATAATAAAACGGGATTATTAATTGGTTGTTTATATGTTGCTTGTAATAAATTAGGATTTCCGCGCACACATAAAGAATTATCAAAGTTATTAAATATAAGTGAATCTATTACTGGATTTGGTTGTTCAAAAGTAGAATCATTATTAAATGATATACCCGATAGTGTATTTAATACGAATAATTTGTCAATTAATCCCAGTAAATGGATTGAACGTCCGTGTAAACAATTAAATATGAGTGATGAATTAACCAAAGTGTGTCAATTTGTTGCTTATAAAATAGAAATGATGAAACTAATGCATGAAAATACGTCTTCATCCATAGTAGGTGGTATTTTAAATTTAGTATCAATTCATTGTAATCTACCTATAAATAAAAAACAAATTAGTGAAATTATTTTAGTAAGCAGTGTAACTATACATAAATGTACTTTAAAATTAACTGAACATATTGATTCTTTAATACCCGCTGTAATTCTGGAAAAATATAAAAAAATAAAATAAAAGAGTTTGCGAAATATTTTTATATTATTGTATCAAATTAATTGGCGTTTTATAATATTAATAGGAACCTTGTGGGCAATTATTCCCAAATTCTGCTGGTATTTGATTTTTTCCAATACATTTTATCTTTTTTTTGTATGTTATACATACTGGTATATAATGGCATACGTGATAAAGGTACATTCGTGCGATATTTATCCAAAGGGTGAGGATTTGTTTTAAGTTGAGCGACCATAGCACCTTCACTAATTTTTTGTCTCATTTGAAAAGCAAAATATACAAAGAATATATCAAATGATAAAGCGCGTATTGGTAATATATCTTTATTATTATCCTGAAAATCACGTAAATACTCGCAACAAATATTTAATCCTGAAATATCCGCCATATCTTCACCAATCCCAATTGCTGCATCAAATTTTATGTTGTCATATTTAGCATATGTTTCATATTGTTTTATAATATCCTTTTGGATACCTTCAAAATAACGTCTATCTTTGGGTAACCACCAATCATTTAAATTTCCATTTTCATCATACTGACTTCCCCAATCATCCAAAGAATGCGACATTTCGTGTGCCAAAGTAAATCCTATATGTGCCAAATTGTATTCTACCCCCCGTTGTGCCAAATCAATAAATGGTGGTTGTATATATCCAAGTGGAATATAAATAGCATTTTGTGATGGGGTATATGATGCATTTACTACGTATGCTTGGGTCCCAATAAATTTAGGTGGAGTAACAGACCAATCAATTAAAGGAAAAGTAGTATCTACAATATTGCCTTCCAAAGATATGAATTTTTTAGTTCGCCAATTACATACTTTTGTTAGGTTTTCCCATATATCATCTACTGAATAAGTTAATACAGGGTCTTCATCCACAATTTTAGGAGAACCGACAATTAATTTTAAATTATTTAATTTTATTAATGCCTTTTTCTTTGTTGCTGGCTGTAACCATTTATTTCTTTTGATAATTCTTACAAATACTTGCCTTAAATCTTCGGATAATGCTCTAACATAACTTTCACGCAAATCGTTGGAATAATTGGCAATATACTGGTTTGTAAGAAATTTATTATAAGCATAACCAAAAGGATAAATCATTTGTAAATCCTTGTTCATCATTTCCTGTTGTCCAGTCATATAAGTCCCGTAAAAATTAAAATGTAATTTTAATCCTTCAACACTAAAACGAGATAATTGTCTAAAATAAATATAACGCCAGTAATTTTGCCATTTAGGAGTTTTCCATTTTTCAACGCACAAGGTTGCTCCGCAATATAAATAATTTGTATTAGATGTAGTAAAAAATTCAGGCACATTTTTATAACCAATTCCTTCACATAATGAACTAAAATCAAAATTGTATTTTTTAATTGCTTCTATGGGCGTAATACGTGCGTATTCTTGTAGCATTGAATCGCTATCATTCATAGCAATACATCCCATAGCATCTAATAATTCTAATTCTACGTCAAAAATATCCTGGGGATTAAAATTAGTTACTAAATCTGCTCCAAGACATAATTTAAACAATTCTTTTACATATTTATTAAATTCAATACGATATTTCTTTTTATAATCAATTTGTGTTCCATCGTCAAAATAAACATTGATATCAACTAATGATAATTTAGGTTGCATGATTGTACTGCGATAGATATGAGATTGTTTTGGGTCAGGTACTAATGCCCATTGAAAAGGTAAGGCAAAGGATACGATTTCGTTTTTATTTAATTCTCCCATCATTTTCCATAAAGCATTGGGTTGTGAAGAATTAAAATAAGTTTGAATCCAAGTATTATATACCGTGGCATATCCTTGCATTTGGTATTCACTTATGTTTGTACTTGCTGATTTATACATATTATACATTGCCAATACATTGGCAGATTTAGAATCTGTATTTGTTATGTATTGTTTAATTAAATCAATTAATTCTTTATATACATTGTGTTGTACCAAGCGAAAATCGTCAATTTGTGTTAAATATCCCATACCAGGTTTATTATTGGTGTCTTTAATCCAGCGATAATTTATATATGTGTAAAAATCAGTTTGGGGTGTAATTTTTGATGGTATATAGGGAGTTTTTAGCTCTTTAATAAGTTGTAATTGAATTTTATCATTTGCTTTGGTTAAAGATGTTTGTAATGATTTTTCATATTCCTTTTCAAAAGAACCAGAAATTTGCTGATGAATGGAAACAGATGATTTTTTATGCGATTTTTTAGATTTCACTGTTTTAGAATTTTTAGACAATGGATGTAATTTTCTGTGTTTTAAAGTTGGCATTTATATTATGATTATTTTATAATATAAATACAAAACATATAAAAATATTTATTAAAATTATTAAAAATTAAATATAATTGAATATGTATTTTTATTTTTTGTACCAAATTAATTGGCGTCTTTTCATAAAAATTAAAAAAAAGAAAAAGAAAAACAAAAAACAAAAGTGTTTGCGAATGCTAACACTAATATATCATTATTTTTATCAAGGGTTTTTATTAAGAGTTCAAGGGTTTTTATTAAGAGTTCAAGGGTTTTTATTTACCAACTGAATCTTGAATTGACACAATAATAGGTATTGCGTACTTGTCTATAATAGTGGATAATAATTTGTAAATTTGTACAGGGTCAATGCTTTTCTTAAAAGATAATCGTAATACTGAATGAGAATCGTGTGGATGCATTTTCTTAAAAGCACAATAAGTCAGATAATCCTTGTATAAATAAGTAAAACACATATAATTAATAATATAACCAATTCGTTCATCAATATCATATAAAATAACATCACTTGTATTTTCAATTGTTGATTCTGGCAATTTACCATTACTATCTATTGTTTCATTGTTATTTGTACGAATTTCATAGTATTGCTCATTACACCGCTCAATAAAATTACCAAGTTCTCGTAACATATCTTCACAAGCCAAATTAACAATTCTCGTATTTGAATATACACCAATACTTTCCACTCCAAATTCATAACTATTTTTTTTACATATTCGCTTTCTATTCAACAAATTCCAATTACCCAATTCAATATTATATTCAGCACTATTTATCAACGTTTTTTTATATTCATTCATTTTGCTTGTAATTAACGCCTCTGTCCCATTACCTTCTTTTTCCAACACTTTTTTATAATTTTCCACATTTGATTGAATCCACTTATCCATAAATTCATTTTTAGCAGCCACCACAATTTTATCAGTATCAGGTAATACGGTTTGCTTATATAAACAAGCACTTACTGTATTAAAACAACCATTTTCAGCCGCATTACCTATTTTAAATCCACATTTAAAATGGAGTGCTTCACCTCTAATATTGGTAGAAATCTGGGGATTAAGTTTTGAAAATAAAATGTAATCATTGGATATACTATTTTTTGGAAATAATGAAATATCTTTTACAATTGAGTCGTCACTTTTACGCTTTAAAACAAAGTCTTTGGTTGTTACAGCCATATAATTATTATTATCTTCCAAAGTATTTTCTACATTTACTTCTACATAGTAATCATTAGCATCAAATTGTGCGGAATTTTGTAATACTTCGGGTAAAATAACGGGAATACATTGAAGTCGTTGCTTTAAAATTTCATTGTGTAATTTACCAGTATTTATGTAAAATTCAGCATTATCAATATCAAAGACGACACAATTAACATACCCTAAAATAGATTGTCGTAAAGCGTTGGCAATGGAAACGTCAATATTGTCCAACGTAAAACGATAAATTTCATTGTCATCAACAGTAATATTTTTAGCAATGGGAAGCATTCTATACTTTTAGTATATATATAATTATAATATCAAATATATTTTTAAATTCATTTTTTTAATATCTCAATAATAAAAAAATGAATTTAAAAATCAAAATAAATTTTATCATGTTATTTATTTTTTTAATAATGAAAGTTTCATTTAAAAACAATACCATTGATGTACGTGAGGAAAGACTTGATAAATTTTATACAGTTGAATCTTGTTCCAAAAAATGTATTGATTGTGTAAATGAATTATACGACATTAATAAATGGGATTTAATTATTGAACCAAGTGCAGGGAATGGTAGTTTTATAAATCAAATAGATAGTAGTAATAAAATTGGTATAGATATATCACCTGAACAATCTGATATAATTAAAATGAATTTCTTTGATTATTTACCTCCACAAAATAAAACAAATATTTTAGTAATTGGTAATCCACCATTTGGTAGAGTTAGTTCGGTTGCAATCAAATTTTTCAATCATTCATCAAAATGGGCAAATGTCATTGCTTTTATAATACCTAAAACATTTAGAAAAATAAGTATCCAAAATAAATTAAATAATATGTTCCATTTAGTATTTGACGAAGAAATACCAACAAATCCTTGTTGTTTTACACCTTCAATATCAGTTAAATGTTGTTTTCAAATATGGGAAAAAAGAAATTATATAAGACCAATTATTAATTTACCCACAACATGCAAAGATTGGGATTTTTTAAAATTAGGTCCTCGTGATAATAATGGACAACCTACTCCTCCATTATTTGCTGATTTTGCTATACGTGCATATGGCGGTAATATTGGTGAAATAAAAATAGATGAATTGGATAAATTAAGACCTAAAAGTTGGCATTGGTTTAAAGTAAATGAATTATATATTAATAAAGAAACACTTATAAATATATTTAAACAATTAGACTATTCAAATAGTTTAAACACGGCAAGGCAAAATTCCATGGGAAAGGCAGAATTAGTTGCATTATATTTAGATTTCATAAACTCTAAAATATAGTAATTCATTCCAACATTTATCACCATATTTTGGACGAATAGCATATTCCTTATCATTATCAGGATTATTTAAATCATTTTCTTCAATTTTTCCTAATTTTTTCTTAGTTCCGTGTGCATATTCACCATAATTTAATATAATTTTTTTAATGTTACATTTATTTAATTTAAAAATAAATAATTCACCTTCGTTTTCAATATTAATACTATTTATGTAATATGCTGTTAATATATATTCACAATTATGATTCATTCTTATTTGTACATAATTAAACTTGTTGTTATTTTTTCCACCATTTGAAATTTTAATTTCAAAATTAGTTTGATTATGTTGTAAATCACCATTGCATGATGATGAATTATTTTTAATCATATTATATTTATTTTTTATGTAGTATTCAATTAATGGACCTGATATTTGACCAGACAATTGATTTATTTTACAATATATATGTGCTCGTTTAATATTAAGTTGTGCCATTATTTCATTTTTATGATTTATTTTTGACATACAAATAATATTATTTAATTTTTCTTTTATTTTATTACTGTTAATATTTTCTATGTTATTATTATCCATTTAATATTTAATTATACAAAATAATTATTTAAAAAAATCATTTTTTTTTAAAAAACCTTTTTTATTTATTTAGGAGAATTGAATAATATGTTTCTATGTGCAATCATTAATTTATCAGACAATTTATGTGTTTTTAAATAATTTGTACTTAAATTATCCTGTAACATATTTATAATGAAAAATAAAGAATACATACCACATTCTGTATCACTATATTGATGTTGTACTGGATAATTTTGGTCAAATTTAAATGATATATTCATTTCATTTCCTTGCTCAACTAAATTGCTTACAAAACGATTGATTTGTTTCGGTATTTTATTACCTACACTGTCAAAATAAAAAATAGTATATGTACGACAATTAATAAACAATGACACCCAATGTGTGCCTTTTCCTAAATGATTATCCAAATTAAATATTATCCCTATTTTATATTTTTTATTTTTACACATGTCTTTCAAATTAAAATTCATTAATTCATTACATACATATTCAGTGGTTATACCACCTATATTATTATTATTATTGTTTTGGTTTAAAACTGTATCATAATCAATAGATGATGGTCCTAAAAATTGAAAACAATGATAAGCCTTTTCATATTGTTTCATTACTTTTATTATGTCAATATTAGATAACCACTCGGTTGTATTTTTATTCCAACTAATTGGATGATTTGGTGCGAATTGCTCCTTATAATCATTTTTATATAAATCTAATTGCTTATACCAACAAGTTTCATCTTCACATCTGTTGGCAAGTTTATTATTTAATTCATCCCAAATATGTTTTGTATTTGTGGCAGTTATTTTATCATCTGGATGGGTAATATTATAATGTTTTTTAAGGGTTTTTAATTGAATCGGCGAATAACAAGAAAAAGTATATTGATTGGTTAAAGCAGATTGAGGACTGCATTTTGCCTTGTTTTTTAGGGTTTTTTTTAAATAATTTGTTTTTTTACTTTTACTTTTATTTTTACTTTTATTTTTACTTTTATTTTTACGTCGTCGCTTATGTGTTTTGTATTTTAAGGATTTGTCCATTATTAATTGAAAAAATTGTATATATTACATACACATATTTAATTTACAATCGTATTAAATTACAACGTCTATTAGTAAAAAATAATAATATATGTACAATTTATTTTTAATATAATCTGGAAGTTAAAACATTACACATTTAATTTATAATTCAATCTCATTTTTTAATTTTTTAAGAGAAATACTATTAGGATGTAATCCATCAACCGATTTATATTCAAATATAAAAGCTGTAATAAATATTGTGTCTATTTCACCTATACATTTTTCATAAAAATGGTCTGTTTGTAATGGTGGTAATATTAACATACAATTGTTGTATTTTTTTGTCAAATAAATATAATTATTAATAACATCATCTTCTTCAATAAACGTTTGTAAATCATGAATACCAAAAGAAAAAACATATGTAATATTTTTGTTATTTTTATCATTGTTTTTAATATCCAAGTTATTTAATATAAAGTTATCATTTGTAATAAATTCATTCAATGTCATATCGGGAAAACAGTGTTTATTTCCTTTATAATATTGTATTAATGAATCACCTATAATAACTATATTATCATTATTACTATTATGTTTATCCATATTAACCACAATACTTGAATATTTATAAATATATATGTGATTATATATTTATATGTTTTTTATATTTTTATTTAAATGCTTTTATTTGAATTCTTGTATTTAAGCTTTATACATAAAAGATAGTTTTGTAATATTTTGAATATATTTTAGTGACATGGCTTTATTATGTTCAGACATTTCTTTGATTGGATTGCGAATGTTATTAATCGCAACAATAATAGCATCTGAACCTTCGGTATTGGCAATATCCTCGCTATAATCCTTGTTTAAAAAGTAATCAAAATCCCCATTATCAATTTGCTCCTTATACTTACCAACATAATGTTTCCAAAGTTTAATTAATAGTTCGGGAGTATTATTTTCTACAAGTTTTATGGAATTTTTGGCAACTCTTAGATTTGCGTCACCTGGAATAATAGAAATCATTTCCTTAACAAGGTCATTTAGTTGGGTATAAAAAGCGTTCAAGAGTGTTTTATTATCAGCCATCTTTAAAAAATAAATATACTATATATATATATAAAATATAATAATTTGTTTATATTGATTTGTTAATGTTAATTATATATTTACACTAAAATTAATAGATGTTTTTCATTTTCCATATTTTGAATCAATTAATAACACCATAGAAATTAATGCAAATGAAAATAAAATAACTAAAATATATGGTAGGGCTAATAATATCCAAGATGCTGTTGTATAACCATTTTTACATAAGCTATCTAATACCCAAGTCCAAAATAAATAGAATATAATTCTTAATAAAATACCAAACAATAATAATAAAGTAGGTGAAGATGAATTAAAAAACGACACAATACTAATCAAAAACCCAATTAATGCCAAAATGGTGTAAATTTTAGATGGCAAACAAAGTGACTTATATTTTTCAGTGATATTTTTTTTGATATCCTTGAAATTCATGATTATATATATATATATATATATTATTATTATTATTATTATTATTATTATTATTATTATTATTATTATTATTATTATTATTATT
>Ga0098045_1000612_pt1 | contig 13871 bp, 10 predicted proteins | sample 11_taG_FD_77071 | JGI IMG/M metagenome (GOLD analysis project Ga0098045, IMG submission 77071) | Marine viral communities from the Subarctic Pacific Ocean - 11_ETSP_OMZ_AT15265 metaG | ecosystem: Environmental > Aquatic > Marine > Oceanic | place: Pacific Ocean | collected 2015-01-16 | reverse complement strand
CAAAACATAGGCAATCAAAACATAGGCAATCAAAACATAGGCAATCAAAACATAGGCAATCAAAACATAGGCAATCAAAACATAGGCAATCAAAACATAGGCATCAAAACATAGGCAATCAAAACATAGGCAATCAATTTTCAAAAAAATTAGTGTGAATAATAATATAAATATAAAAATAGATATATTATGATTTGCTTTATACATACTTTTTATAATTAAACTATGAATTTATACATGCTTACACGGTTTAATTACAATCCATTAATTAAATTAAATATAACATCTACACATTTATTACCTACATCATCATCGGTAGAAATCAAATCAAATATTTTAATTGATGAATATAATAATAATAATAATAATAATAATAACAATTTCATTAATAATAGCAATTTAGTCTATAATAATAGAAACGCAATGTTTAATAAAAAACATAATATCCATTACATATTAAGTCAATTATTTAATAATTCTTGGTCATTTACATTAGGTGATTTAGCAAATGAACCATTAATATTTACATCCAAATCTTTTCAAAATAACCACAGTATTAAAAACAGTTTAACATCAAGTTCAATATATTGTACCGAAATCAATGAAACAAATGAATATATAAGTATAATTAAATTAATATATTTCATATGCAAACACCTTGAACCTGACGGAACACTTGTGTTTAAAATGAAAGATACATATTCAAATAAAATGATTGAATTATTATTCATATTAAATTGTATTTTTAAAAATATTAATATTTACAGACATTTGGAAAATATGCACGAAATATCCAATCACACTTATAAAATGAACCAATTTCCAAATAAATATTGCGAAAAATGGATAGTTTGTAATAAATTTGACGTTAATAACACAAGCAAAACATATTATTACAATAAATTCATTGAAATAGACCGCATATTATACAACATTAATTACGATACAAATAATTCATTATCTATATTAGAAAACCCAATCCCTTTATTATTTATCAACAAAATAAATGAAATGAATGTAATATTAAGCAATATATTCATGTCTCAATTACTTTCAAATACAAATATGGTATCCCCTATTTAATTATTTTATTAATTATTTTGTAAAAAAAACAATCAATTAATGCTTAGTGTAAATATCCTCGTTTTTTATTTGTTTTCTTAAATGGTTTAATACTTCTTCGTCTATTTAAATAATAATTTTGTTTTAATAATGGTGCGTTTTTCTTGTAATGACGCACATTCCTTTTATGGGTTGATTTATTACCTTTTCCTCCCATTACTAATCCTGTTGCTAATAAACCACCATATTTAGTTTTTCTATTTACAATGTGTTTTAATGTATGATTGCGATTATGTGATGAATTTTTATTATATGATGTTCTTTTTCTATTTCCTTCTAACATCATTGGAAATCCACCTAATTTGCCACGTTTCATACTTTTATTGCGACTACGTCTTATATTATTCTTTTTGCTTTTACCTCCCAAATGAGTAGGAATATATCCTTGTATAGCTTCCTGACTTGTTTGGGAACCAATTAATGCGTTTGGATTTCCAGAGTTATAAATAGGTGGCAACATTTTGTCAGAGAACATATTAGAAGTGTGGGAACCATCTAAATTAATAAGATTAGCTTCCTTCATATCAATAACTTGGTCAAGTGTGGGAGACATGTAATTAATTATATAATATGATGAGATATATTAAAAAAAATAAAATATATTTAATTGTTTATGTAAAATATATGATATATGGATATTATATTATGGTATATAAAATTATAAGCCCCAATATTATAAAATCAGATATATTAATCTATTTTTTAAATACATTTTTCACTATTTTCCAATTCAATAAAGGCTGAATATGACAATAACATCATAAACGCATCAAATCCAAAATTTAACCAATGCCAAATACTATGAGATGGCATTAAAATATCAAAGTACTTTGGGAATATAATTTCTGGAAAAGTGGATACATAAAAAAATCCAGCAAATAACTCAATTATAATTGCGTACAAAAAATATGCATAATATGTTGGAACTTTAACTTCGTGCACAATTATAATTGCAATTATTATACCAATAAGATAAGGTAATGTGCTAAATATAGAAAAAATTAATCTTATTTTACGATATTCTTCCGATTGATATATTGGTAAAGCAGACAGTGTAATTGCAGCAATAATTATAATAAATCCAAATAAAATAATTAAAACTTGATAATAAAAATGGCAATATAGTTCAATATAAATAATATTAGTACCCATTCCTAATGGTGTTAAGTAACAGCCAATATAATCCATAGTACACCAATAATGTGAAGTTGATTTTGAATTACAAGAAAATGTATGATAAGCCCAGCTATTAAACCAGCAATATGAACGACTAATTCCTTGTATCCAAAAAAATAATTGAAAAATAGGAGACATTTTAATGGTTATATTTGTAAAATAATACGCTAACCAAAGATTAAATAAAATTAACATAATAGATGTCCAAATATTAACAGTTTGATTGTGCCAATAAAACATACTATAAATACATTCTTTAATTGATAATTTTTTGCGATACCCAGTAAGAATATTTGGTTCTACGGTAAAAATAGGTGCTTTGTCTTTCGGTACTAAAAAATGGTTATTCATATGATGAATTAAACTCCTTTGTGAATAAATAAAAATTATGTATTTAAGTTAATATATGTTTTCAAGCATTTTTAAATTTATTTTCCCCATTTCCCCTTTTTATTTTCCCCGTTTCCCCTTTTTATGAATTGATTGATGTTAATAAAAATATTTTAATAATATATATTAAATTATTAAAAAAGAATGCATATAACGCAATCGCAACTATCCGAATTAATGGCAAGCATTGCCCTAATTATATTAATTATTTCGTCTAATTTTTTGGACCAATTATTTCCTTGTAAAGTACAAGAAATATTAAAAAATAATATATTTTTTAAACATATGATTTCTTTTTTTATTTTAGTTTTTTACATTGTTAGTGCTGATATGATTAAATACAATAAAATATCTCCATATTTTATCATCGTATCACTATTAATTTATGCTTTATTTATAATGCTTACTAAAACATATTATATATATTGGTTCGCATTTGTTATCACGGCTTGTCTAAAATACTTGTATTATTTATGGGTCATTTATTATTACGATACTTTACCAAGCGATGTAGATAAAGAAACTCATCCTACGTTTATTATTATTGACAAATTATTAAATTACGCATTACTAATCATACTTTTTATTGGTTTCATTTCTTATTTAGGATATAAAAAACTTACTTGCGGCAAATCATTCTCCTATTGGCTATTTTTTACTCTACCAAATAAATGCACCAACGAATTAAATGATTCAATCAATTTACATAAAAAAACATATGGATTAATACAATTATTTAAATCTGGATTATTCAAATAAATATTAATTTATTTTTATTGAAAATATAATTAATAGTATTTATTAAAGAGTTTGCGAAATACAAAAAAAATGAAATAATTAAAAGAATATATCCAAGCAAATAATAAACGACCTTCACAACATGATAAAAATAAAGATGTGAAAACACTTGGAAAATGGATAAGTACTCAACAAACAAATTATAAAAAACAAAATAAAAATATGAAAGAAGAAGAAAATAGAAAAAAATGGAATGATTTTGTTACTAATGAAAAGTATGTTAAATATTTTAAATAAAGCTGTATAATATGTGTATTAAATAACATTTATTTACATATAATCGCAAATTATTAAAAAAATAAAAATATAAAAGAGTTTGCGAATACATTTTACAATTCAAAATTTAAATTATTGTACACAGTATTATTATTGGTATCATTGGTATTATTTGTATTATTGGTATTATTTGTATTATTTGTATTATTGGTATTATTGGTATTATTTGTATTATTATTGGTATTATTTGTATTATTATTGGTTGTTAATACTGTTCGGCACGTAGGACACGTGTTATTAATTTGTAACCAATGGTCTAATTCATTTCTAAAAAAAACGTGCTTACACATGCGTATGCGAGATATTTCCGATTCAGGTTCAAATTGTTCTTGTCTAATGGGACATTCAGTGTAAATATTATCACTTAATTCTTCATAATAATTATTTTCAATTAATTGATTATATTCTTCTGAACCTAATTGTAATAATCTTGGAACTTCAATATTATCATCTTGTAAATTAGTCACGTGCTGTAAATAATTTGATAAATTATTTAAAATAGTATTGGATTCATTTGTATTTGGCAAAGGTAAATAAATAGTTCTTATAGTTGGTTCAATACTATATGTATTTTCATTTATAGGTTGTCGTGTTCTAATAGGATTTCTTGCGGTTCTTGTAGATGTGGATGAAGTGCTTGGTGTATCTGATGCTGTGTGTGTAGTGTTGTTGGTTCTATCAGATAATGGGTTGGGTATTGTTTGTGAAAATAATGGATTTACAGGTGTGGTAGGTAAAGTATTTACATTCATTAATTGTTCTAATATATTTAATACTCGTGCAAATGTACATTCTAATCTATTAAATGAACGAACCAAGTCTATATTTTGTGAATTATTTGACATTGATAATTCAGCATAAGATTGAAAAGTTATACCCCATTGTTCAATAACGTGTAAATAAGAATTAATATGCGATTGTTGTAAAGTTATATTATTAGTAATATTATTATTTGTATCATTAGCATTGTGTGAATTATTATCATTACGTGTATTATTATTATTATTATTGTTATTATTATTATTATTTGAGCGTGGAATATTTAATGGTATTTGGCGATGATTTTCAGAATGAGTATTTAATAGATTAATAAAAGCATTAATATCAGAATCCATATTATAATATTGTAATATTATAATATTATTTATTTTTAACCCATATTTTATTAATTTATTTGTATGTTATTTTAGTTAAATATTTATAATTGATTAATAAAATCCAATTGTTGCTTTGTATTTACTCCAATAATTTGAGTTATATCATTAACAATATCATATGTTTCCACAGTGGCACCGTGTTCCAAAGCAATTTGTGGAATATCTGTTAAATAATATTCTTTTTGAGCATTGTTATTTTTTAATTTATCTAAATGAGTACATAATACATTAGTATTCATTACATATATTCCACAATTTATATTATTTACAATAACTTCCATAGCATTACAATCTTTTTCTTCCACAATTTTTAAAAACTCATCATTTTCTGGTGATTTAATAATACGACCGTAACCAGTGGGATTTGGCATGTGACAAGTCATTAATTGAATATCTGCTTTTTTATGGTCAATCATAGATTGTAATGTTTGGGCACGAATTAGTGGAGTATCTCCACATAATATTAAAGAATCGCAATCCATATATTTAGTTAATTCTTGTTTGCAGCATTGAATAGCATGTCCTGTACCTTGTGGATTTAGTTGAGGCACAAAAGTAATAAAATGGCTAATTATATGTTTAGAAATATAATTTTTCAATTCGGTTTCAATTTCGGCTTGAAACTTGCCAACTACAACTACTATTTTTTGGGGATTTAGCATATATGCTTGTTCAATAATATGTACTAACATGGGTTTAGATTTATATAAATGTAATACTTTGGGAATATTAGACTCCATCCGTTTTCCCATACCACCTGCCATAATAACAACAACTAAATCATTTGGCACAATTTTAGAACGATAGTTCATTATCATCCTAACTAATGAATATATAATGAATATATATTTATTTTTGCTAAAAATACACAAAAGGACTAAAATTGCTAAAAATACACAAATAGACTAAAATTTCTAAAAATACACAAATATACTAAAAACCCTATGAAATACGATAAAATACGATAAAATACGATAAAAGAAAACATGATGCTAAAAAAATGAATTTAAAATATGTTGATTATTATTATATTAAATAATAAATTATATTAATTTTTAAATAATAATGATTGATTCAGACACTGATTGTTCTGATAATGAGCAAATGCGTGCTACAACAATGGATTATTATAGAATTAGTACAATTGATGATGTAGATATGGAAATTGATGGAACTAAACAATATTGTGTTCAAATTATTGGTAAATCTGAAACAGGTATTAGTGGAGCAATTAATGTGGTTAATTATAAACCTCATTTTTATGTACAAGTGAATAGCCTGCATCATAAAGTGCCAAATAAAACATTAGCAATTGATGAATTGAGAGAGTGTTTAGAATCCAATAAAATAAGAGATGTAGAATTAAAAATAGAATATGGAAAACGAATGCGTGGATTTGATAATGGAAAGGAATACTTGTTTATTAATATTATTTTCAATACCTTGGCAATGTTTAAAAAAGCTAAATATGTTTGGTATGAACGTGATAAAAATAATAATATGCGATTAATTGAAGGTGGTATTAATATTAATATGAAACCAAAATATATATTTGAATTGCATGAAGCTCATATACCACCAATATTACATTTTATCCATGAATTAAATATTTGTACTTCTGGATGGGTAGAAATTCCGCAAATTGAATTACGTGAAAAATCAGAATATATTACTTTGTGCAATTATGAATATTTAACCGAATATAATATGGATGACCCACTTAAATCTAAATTACAACCAAGACCAGATATGGAACAAGCAGCTAAATTAAAAATATGTAGTATGGATATTGAAGCAAGCAGTAGTCATGGTGATTTTCCACAAGCAATTAAAGGATATGATAAATTATCAAATGAAATGATTGATTATTTTAAAATACACCATTTTGATGATGATAAAAAAACTTTTACTATGACAAAACCAGAAATAACAATTCAATTAGTAACCAATATATTATTAACCGCATTCAATTTTGCTAATTTCCAACAAAGTGACTTAATCTCGCAAGTATATCCTAAAAAACAACCCGAATTAAGTGATATTGAAGAATGTATTGATAAATGGATTTCTACCCCATTAAATAAACAATCTCAATTGGAAATTGAAGAAGATATGGAAAATAATGGATATGTTGAAGAACCTGTTGATAATAATAATAATAATAATAATGATGAAATTGACAGTGATGATGAAATTGATGAAGAATTTAATGAAGAAATGAATGCGTACAAGGATAATCAATGGTATTTGAAAATGATGCGTACAAATTCAAAACGAAAGGATAATATCATTAGTATGTTGAATAATAAATCAATTAGTACAGAATTAAAAAGAGTTGAATTATGTAAATCATTGAATCATAGTTTTCCAAATTTAATGGGAGATACGGTTACTTGTATTGGTTCAACTTTTTGGGAACTTGGAAAATCAACATATTATTTAAATAATTGTATCGTAGTGGGTGATTGCGACCCAGTAGCAGATTGCGAAATAATGGAATGTAAAACCGAAAAAGAAGTATTAATTGCTTGGAAAGATTTGATACTCCGTGAAGACCCTGATATTATTATTGGATATAATATATTTGGTTTTGATTATGATTTTATGTTTAAGCGTTCAAAAGAATTAAATTGTGTTAGAGAATTTTTAAAAATGTCTCGGTTTAAAAATCAATTATGTGCTAATGAAAGGACAGATTATAAAACAAATCAAACAACTATTAAATTAGACGAATTATCTACATTTATGCAAGATTTGCAAATTATACCTATTAAAGGGCGTATTCAAATTGATTTTTTGAGTTTCTTTAAAAGAGAAGAACCTAATTTATCTTCATACAAATTGGATGATGTATCCGGTATATTTATTGGTGATAAAGTAAAAACAATGTCTTTGATAGAAAACAATAATAATAATGACAATACAGAAAAAATGTATAATTATAAAATTAAAAGTGGTAATTTGGTTGGATTAACAGAGGATTGTTATATTCATTTTGAATTATTAGGTGGTCATTCTACAAACTATTTATTAAATGGATTAAAATTTAACGTAACATCAATAATAAAAGAAACGAGTACATTTATGATTAAAAGTACCGTAGATTTATCAAAATATCTGAATTGTTCTTTGCGTTGGTGCTTGGCAAAGGATAATATTTCCCCAAAAGAAATATTTGCATTGTTTGACAAAGATAAAAAAGGTCGTAGTATAGTGGCTAAATATTGTGTTCAAGATTGTAACTTGGTACATCAATTAATGTATAAAAAAGATGTATTTACTGGATTGGTTGAAATGGCAAAGATTTCATATGTACCCATTAGTTATTTAATTTCACGAGGACAAAGTATTAAAGCAACGAGTTTTATTGGTAAAAAATGTAAAGAACAGCGTATATTTGTACCTACTTTGGATAAATCCACAGATACTGGAAAATTTGAAGGTGCTATTGTGTTGGACCCCAAAACAAATATTTATATTGATGATGGTGCGGTATGTAATGATTTTGCGTCATTATATCCATCTACAATTATTAGTGAAAATATATCCCACGATAGTAAAGTAATGACAAAATCAGTTGATATTTGTGGAAATACGATTGGTTGTGAGGGATATGTGGTGTATGATAAGCGTGTGATTTATATAAATGAATCGTATGTATTGAAACAGTGGATATTGCCAAAATTAGAATCATTATACAAGAATTATAAATATTTTGATAGGACTCATTTGTTTTGTGTAGAAATGTTTCGTAATTGGAATTTGTCAATGTGTTATTATCAATTATCTGCTATACAAGAGCGTATTAATTATTTGATAGAAAATCCTGATATATTGGCAATATTAAATAAAAACCCTAAAATAAATACATTTTTAATAAATACAAAAAGTAAAAATGAATATAAGAAGTTGGGAGAACAAAAACGACAATTGTATATAAATAATAATAAATCTTATTTTGCGGAATTAACAGCAAATGAATTGGATAAATTATTGGGATTAAATTATAAATTTAAATATTTGTTATATCAATATGGAATAAATACGGGAATAACTACTGGAATAGAGTATCATGGTTATTGGCATAAAATCACAACATTTTTAGATATTGATAATGAAAATTATGATACATTTATGGATGAATTTGAAAGTATATTGGATTTGTTTGAAGAAATGCGTGGTCGTATGGATTCGTTTGTGTATAAATATGATGGAATGGAAAAATATAAATATATTGATTTATCCTTTGATTTATTGGAAGATATGAAAATAGATGATAAGAAAAAGGAAGTTAAGCAATCCATTGGTGTTAAAACGTGTAAATTTGTGCAATACCCAGATAATACAAACGCATTGATACCAACTGTATTGAAAGATTTGTTGGCGGCAAGAAAGGCAACCAAAGTATTGATGAAGAAGGAAACGGACCCATTTATGAAAAATGTGTATGATAAACGCCAATTAGGATATAAATTAACGGCAAATTCGTTATATGGTCAGTGTGGGGCAAAAATAAGTACTATTTATGAAAAAGATATTGCTGCATCAACTACTGCTGGTGGTAGGTTATTATTAACTTATGCCAAGAAAATTATTGAAGAATGTTATGTAAATCAGGAATGTGTGCTGAAAGATGGAACAAAGGTAATAGTAACAGGAGAATATATTTATGGGGATACAGATAGTGTATTTTTCAAGATTAACCCAATTGATGCGGTTACTAAGAAACCGATTAAAGGAAAGGAAAACTTGAGAATTTCTATTGAAGTAGGGCAGCAAATTGGAGAATTGGCGACGCAATTTTTAAAACCGCCACACGATTGGGAATATGAAAAAACATTCCTACCATTTATATTATTCGCGAAGAAACGTTATTTAGGCATATTGTTTGAATTTGATGTAAATTGTGGAAAACCCAAGGATATGGGTACATTGCTTAAAAGACGAGATAACGCACCTATTGCCAAGGATATATATGGTGCTGTAACAACTAATTTAATAGACAGAAAAGATTCGGAATCATTGAAAACTTTGGATAAAATGCTAACTTCGTTAATGGATGGTGAATATGAAATGTCTAAATTAACAATTACAAAAGCATTACGTTCTTATTATAAAAATCCAAATTCAATTGCTCATAAAGTATTGGCAACACGAATGCGAACTCGTGATCCAGGTAGTGCTCCTGGCAATGGTGACCGCGTTCCTTATGTATATATCGTAAATCCTGAAGCGAATTTACAAGGTGAGCGAATAGAATCGCCTGAATACATTGCTGAAAATAAATTACAAATTGATTATTCCTTTTATGTTAGTAATCAAATTATGAAACCAATAGTACAATTGTTTGCGTTAATGTTTGAAAAGGTATATGTATTAAAGAATGAAATGGAACGTTATGATGTTTATATGAATAAATGTAAAAAATACACAGAATATTTGAAAAGTATAAATATTTCGGAGGATAAAATAACAACAAAAATGGAATCATTGAAATTAAAAGAATTGAGCGATTTATTGTTTGGGAAATTTATCAAGACAACTTATAACTTTCCTAAAATTCCGGGTGAGGTGGTGACTAAAAAACCCACAGTTCCAAAGGTTCCAAAAGTAGCTAAAAAACCCACAGTTCCAAAGGAACCAACTAAAACCCAAAATAAGGATGAAAAAAACACGAATAAAAAGCCTACAAAAAATAAAAAATCAACCAAAGTAGATGTAGAAAATGACAAGAATACTATATGGAATTTTCTTAAATAAAAATAAAGAAAAATTAAACACTAATATTCAATAGATATATTTACATTATTAAGCATTTAAAATAATTCGCAAACTCTTTTACCTTTTTATTATCAATATTTTTTATAAATCAGCATCTAAAAAAAGTTTTTTAATTCCAATTGTTTATCATTATCCTTGCTCATTATTGGATGAGCGAATGGCATAATTGGATTATTAATCTGCTTAATATAATATAAATATGCGTTTATTTCAGATTTTAATTCACGCACACACCAATTAATTACCATTGTATTTAATTCAGCAACTTGTTCTCTTGTATTTGCTTTATTATTTACGGCATATTGTAAATAAAATGCTCTCATTATCATTTTTAAATTATTACAATCCTGGTTTGCAATCATATGTTTTTTATTGGACGAATTATATATTGTTAATCGCATCATATTTTGAATATATTTAATGTTTTCTTCTGAAAAATACAACTCAGATACATTATTACTTTCATAATTACCTTCCAACGCATTACGATAGGTTAAACATTTATTCACATTTACTTTACTATATAAACTAAATTGGTCTTTTGCATTACATTCTGGTATAGACACTTTATTTGTAATATTCATACCTTATTATTATTAATTATATATATTATATTTATTTTTTATTTTTTATTATTATTCATTAATCATTCTTTATTATTTTATTATGGTATTATAATTATATATATAAGTTTTTAATGTCTACTACTGATTTAGACAATTTAGATTCAAATGACGACGATAATATTAATGATGATTCTAATAATAATTCTATTCCTAAAACAACAAAAAAAGAAAATATTTACAACATATTAAATGAAGATACCAATGAAAAAAATGGAAAAGATGGAAAAGATGGAAAAGATGGAAAAGATGATGATAATATTTTTTATAATTTTTTTGAATCTATTAGTTTTTATTTATTAGAATTCTTAATTATTTTACTTATTGGTGCTATTGCCCTATATAGTGCCAAAGTCGGTCAAGCAAATATTATTCCTACTTGTATGCCTTTTAATAACTTACAATCACCTCCTCACGAAATACCCATTAACTTGAACACTATGAATGACGCTTCTCAAAAAATATTCTTTTCTATGGAAGAAAATAATTCACATAACCAAGTTCTTGCTTTCTTAACAAAACTAAACAACGCACCTCTTTCTTCCGCATTTTCCAAATATTTTATGAATATTTTACTCAAAATGTTTCAAAAAATATCCCAATTTTATAATGCCTGGTGTAATATACAAAATAGTTATATGAGCGAGTCTGCTATTATTTTATGCAGCATTCTTTTATTACCCATTATTGTTGCTTTCATGTTTATATATGGGTTCTTATTATTTATTTGGTACGCAGCAACTACTTTAAACACTCTTATGAAAATGAATATAAATAAAAATCCTAATGGAGTAGCTGATTGGGCAAAAATAATTATGATTATGCACCCATCAAAATATATGAAAGCAATGTTTGTCGCTTTTATCGCAATAATTTGTGTTTTTGCTGGATTAGGATTACTTCCACTTATTTTAATTGGTATTTTATTAACCGTTATTATTACTCCTTTAACATATATCGGAAAAGTAAATGAACAATCATATTCATTTATTAACTTAATACAAGACATTATTAATTTTAAGAAATTTATTATTATTGCTGGATTAGCATTAATAGCAATAATCACTTCTTTTTCTACACTTGGAAATATAGTTGGTGTATTAATATTAGGTATCATATGTTTTTTAAGTTTTACTTATGGAATTTCTTATATTTTCTCTGACAACACACATAATATGAATAACCTAAATTTTTCACCATTATCCTCTTTTGAACAAGCTATGAAAACTTGTAATCGCGTGTCTCCTTTTGCAACCAATAAATTTGTTGATATTATTAAAAATATTGCCGATTATATATAATGTATTTTAATCTGGGGTTTTATTATTTATTTTGACAATAAAACCAGGAAAAGCCAGAAATATATATGTAATAATAAAATATAATTATATATATATATATATAATTATTTACAATGGTGAAATGGAACAAAAATCAATTTTTAGAATGGTGTGCGGATGGTTCTCCTATAAATAATCAAGTCATCATTCTTGATTTATCACGTAGTCAATTAAAAGATGATACTTTGAATACGTTATTTGAAAATATTGGAAATCTTACTCAATTAACTCAACTTGATTTATCTGATAATAAATTAAATACTTTACCTGAAAGCATTAGTAATCTTACTCAATTAACTCAACTTTATTTACAGTATAATAAATTAACTACTTTACCTGAAAGTATTGGAAATCTTACTCAATTAACTCGTCTTATTTTAGCTGATAATCAATTGACTACTTTACCTGATATTATTGGAAATCTTACTCAATTAACTGAACTTATTTTAGCTAAGAATCAATTAACTGCTTTACCTGAAAGCATTGGAAATCTTACTCAATTAACTAATCTTTATTTAGATAATAATCAATTAACTACTTTACCTGAAAGTATTGGAAATCTTACTGAATTATCTCAACTTTGGTTAGATAATAATAACTTAACTGCTTTACCTGAAAGCATTGGAAATCTTACTCAATTATCTCAACTTTGGTTAGATAATAATAACTTAACTGCTTTACCTGAAAGTATTGGAAGACTTACTGAATTAATGGGACTTCATTTAATAAATAATAAATTAACTACTTTACCTGAAAGCATTGGAAATCTTACTCAATTAAGAAGTCTTTATTTAACTGATAATAATTTACTTTATTTACCAGAAAGTTTTGGAAATCTTACTAAATTAACTCGTCTTAAGTTGTCTAATAATCAATTAACTGCTTTACCTGAAAGCATTGGAAATCTTACTCAATTAAATAGAGAAAGTATAATTGAATTAAATGCTGTTATACCATTTGTAAATATGTTAAATGATGTCACGGATTACACAATTCAACAAACTCGACAACAAACATTAGAACCAATACCGCAAAATAAATTAGATATTTTAAACAATAATAGAATTTGTAATGTTAATCCTTCACATATTGGTTTTGATGTGATTATGGGAAATGTTACTATTCAAGAATTTATGAAATATGAAAATAATGAAGAATTTAAAGAAAATCCTGATGATTATATTATTTTTATTTATAATGATAAATAT
>Ga0098045_1000603_pt1 | contig 13953 bp, 14 predicted proteins | sample 11_taG_FD_77071 | JGI IMG/M metagenome (GOLD analysis project Ga0098045, IMG submission 77071) | Marine viral communities from the Subarctic Pacific Ocean - 11_ETSP_OMZ_AT15265 metaG | ecosystem: Environmental > Aquatic > Marine > Oceanic | place: Pacific Ocean | collected 2015-01-16 | reverse complement strand
CGTTATTGAAATAAAAAATACCAATAACCAAACCTAATAAAGAACGAATAGGATGATAGGCAAATGTATTGATTGCTGTGAAATAATTGTTTTGATATAAAGATGCGTAGGTTGATGATTCACCAGTGTTGAAATTGCTTAAATTAAATAGCGTTTGTTTAGTATATTCAATTAATGGCGGGGGATATTCCATTTTTATTTAATTAAATTATTAATATATAATAATAAATATATATTAATATATTATATATTATGCCTGCTAAAAAAAAGGATAGTAATGAATTGGTTAATTTTTTTGAACTGGATGCTATGAAAAAGTATTTAATACAGTCTCCATTCAATGAACAAACACAAATGAAGTTAAATACCCATAGTTTATTAGTTGGAAGTACTGGAAGTGGAAAAACACACTGTTTAATGAATTATTTACTTAAATCGCCTAACTTTTTCCAACTAATTATCGTTTTATATAAAATTACAGACCCACTATACGAATATATGCGGGATAATATGAGAAATGGCACCTTAGTGTTTTACACAAACCCTTCTCAGGTACCATCACTCTTAGATTTGAGAAAAGAATTCAACTTAGAGGAAGATGACCAAATATTATTAATAGTGGATGATTACATAAGCGAATTAGGAAATCCAAAGTATAATTTTAAGGATATATATACATATGGTAGGAAAGTGCTTACATCTTTGAACTTAGTACAATCGTATTTTGAAACACCCATATTTATAAGAAACAACATTCATTATTTGATTTTAGTAAAAATAAACGATAATAGAGAATTGAAAGCAATCATTAAAAAATATACAATGTCAATCAGTGATAAATTATTACTGAGAATATACGAAGATGCTACAAAAAAGAAATTAAATTTTTTAAAGATAGACATAACAAACACAGATAATAATAAGAAATTCAGTAGGAATTTCACCGATTTTTACCAAATTGAAGATGTAAATTAATGGAAATGTAATAATATTATAATTTTTTTATATTCATTATTTAAAATAATACAAATAATTACATAAAAATAAATATATATACTATACTATATATATATTTTATTGAAAATATGGAGGAAAGAATGATGAAACTCATACAATTACGTAATCAGGAGCGGGAAATCCAATTAAAAAATGAAGCTATAAATATGTCTATTTTAAAAAATAAAGAATTACCAGTTTCAAATAATAGAAAAATTCAAATAACAGATGATTTAACCGTTCAGGAAAACGATGAAGTAATTAAGAAAAAATTAACTGATAAATTAACTCAAACAACTGATGTTAAAACATCAAATGAAATCATTAGTAAATTGGATGAAGATGAAATTAGAGTATTGAATTCTAATTTCAGTGAATTATTAAGAATGTTGCCAGATAGTTTAAGTTTGGTTGAATTGAAACAAAAAATTAAGAAATTATTAAATGATAAGATGAGTAATGCTAACATTTTGGAAGCTTTGAAAGATAATAAATTAGCTATTGAAAATTTAATAACAAAGGATGATGATGATGATAATGAGAGTTTTGTAAGCGAATTTACAACTATGAGTAATCCTTTAAATTCAAATTCCACTCTATCAAAATCTAAATCAAAATCAAATTCCAGTAATAGTAATAGTGATAGTAATAGTAGTAGTGTAAGTAATAGTAATAGTAATAGTAGTAGTGTAAGTAATAGTGATAGTAGTAGTGTAAGTAATAGTAGTAGTAGTAATAAGTCATTACCAAATAAATTGCCAAATACAATTGAGATTTTTAATAGCAATCTTAATGAATTAGATGATTTAAAAGACAAATATACAGTAACACCAAATATTACAATACAAATTAGAGAATTAATAAACTATGATAATTTACTAACAAAAAAAATAGCAAAGCAACCAACAATTAAACAAATCAATAAATTAGTGAATTATTTTCAGCAAATTTTAGCAACTGAAAAACCACAAAAAGCTTCAAAATTGATGAATTTTGGTATAATAAAAACTACTATTAATGGTGGGGTTGATGTAGTAAGAGATATTTTAACCAAAATGTTGAATACTTTTGATTTTGAGATAAAAAATGATTATTGGATATTATATACTTTAAATAAAAAAGGAACAATACCAAATTTAGTCAGTCCAGAACCTATAAATGGTAAAGGAATACCTAAAAAAGCTGTCAAAAAAGAAAAAAAAACTCCTATTGGCAACGGTAACGTCATTGGTAAGAGCTCTGCTCTCATTAAAAGTGATTCTAAGCAAAAATTTGCTATTGACTTAGATAAATTAAATAATAACATTTTATCTGTAATTTACCTTAAATCAAAAAATGCCAAAATAAAACCACAATTAATAAGCGATAATGCTAAAACTGTAATTATGGACATCATTGAGAATAAATTTGTGAATGACCATTTCCAGATGTTAAATTCAGCTGAGAGACGATTAATAGAATGTTTTACTAATTGCTTACAATTAGACATTAAAGTAAAAAGTGATGAAACGAAGGAATTATTAAAAAATTTTGAGATTTTGAAGGGACAATTTTTAGCGGGAAACAACAACGAAAAGGTAATCACAGCTTTAAAAAATAATATATTAGAATTATTAAATTTAAAAATGATTCCACATAGTCAGGCATATAATTTGCTTTTCCGCCTAAATAATTAATTTAAATAACCCATATAAAGAATAAATAATATATTTTGTATATATATAATATATTATTATGAGAATCGTTTTAAATTTATCCAAACCGCAATTCCTAAAATTACAGAAAAAGGAACAAATTCAATTAAGTTTCGCTCAATTAACTGAAACACAAAGTAATCCCGAAAGCACAACTGTCGTTATAAACGATGATGATATAAATAAAATCAAATTAGCTATAAAAAATAAACGAGGTGTTCGTATTTTTGGCGAACCAATTATTAGCGAAGGCAATGGTTTTCGTTCATATCGTTTCAACAAAGCACCATTTGGTGAAGATTGGGATACCCCCGATTGGACAAAGGGTTCTTCGGGGGCATCTGGGGATGGATTAGCAATGGAAGGTGAAGGACTGAAAAAAGCAATGAATAAATTAAGAGAAAGGAGAATGCGTTCTCATAACAATGAAAAGAAACGATTAGCCGCAGAAGCCGCAGAACAAAAGAAAAAAGAAGAAATGGCAGCAGAAATGGCAGGTGATGGTGTAAATGTAAATAAATTATTGGGAAACATTGCTGGAAAAACAGCTAATATTACAAACACTGTTGTAAAAAGAGGAGGTGATTGGCTTAAAAAGCGTAAAAACCAACGATTGATGAGCGAATACGGACAACGAGGCTTAGCTGCTGGATTAACTCGGGGGGAAAGTGAATCTCAATTACAGCAACAAAGGGCTATGATTCGGGAGGATAGAAGAAACCAGCGAATTGCTCGGGAGCAGGAGTTGGCAGATAGAGAGTATTGGAGGAAACGAGATGAGGAAGATAGAGCTTATTTTGCCGCTCAGGGAAGAACCTATGAGATAGACGGTGATGGAATAAAAGAAGATGTGAAAGAAAATGCCAAAAATTTCATTATGAATATGGCTAATAAGGGGTTAAAGGCTGGCTCAAAAGCCTTAATTAAAGAAACTGGAAAATTAGCTAAAAAAGAGGTAGCAAAGAGAAACAAAGATAATAACGAAGCTATTACAATGATTAGTGATTTGGTTATTGATTCAACCCAAAAAGTGTCGCAGCAAAAAATTGATAATCAAATAGATAAAAAAGTACCCAAAAAAGGAGTAAAAGGTAAGGGTGCTGCTACTGATTTGATGTGGAATTTAGCTGCTACAACCGCAAAAGCTGGCTCAAAAGCAGCAATTAAAGCTGGTTCAAAATTAGCAAAAAAAGAAGTTGCTAAAAGAACAAAGAACCCAATGTTATTACAACTTTCCAACACTGTTATTGACGCTGGTGAAAAGGAAGCAGGAAAGCAAACCAATAAGCAAATTGAAAAAGAAAGAAAGAAAAGAATGAGTAAAAATGTAAAAGGTGGTTCGTTTTTGCCATTGTAATGGGAGCATAGCTCCTACCAATGAGACAAAAAAAATGAAATGAAATTGAATTAAATTGTGATGGAGATGATGATTAATTAATCCTTTCATTTTCAATAAATTTACTAATTATAATTAATGAAAGACAACAACTAAAAAAAATCGCAGACATTACAATTAAAAATAAAACAATAACCATAAAAAATATATATATACAATATATACATATTTTTTTTTATATTTTTTATATTTTTTTTGGTAAAGCGATTGGTATTATAATAAAAATGCCAATATTATCATTACTAATTTTTTATTAATACCAAATCCTACTAATTTATCAGTTACGGCTACATTTACTCTATGTTCCATATGTTTTTTTGCTATGGTAGAAGAAGCATTACAACTTAAAAAAAAAGCCCATCATCTTTAATTCTATCGCAATATTTTTTAAATTTCTTCCAACCGCTTACTAATTTCACTAATTTTCTATCTTTTAAGAATGTAATTGTTTTATAAAGCACATCTTTTTCATCGTCATTCAAATTGAATAATCTATGACAGATTGATACAACAACAGTTTCCAAATTATCGTAGATAGTTTGCTTTAATTTCTTATCTTTAGCCGCATTATATGCTAAATTCGCAATTTGTAGAATCATTTCCTGGTCATATCTTTTTTTAGTATAATCAGGTTGTCTCACAATAGAATCAACGCAAAAATCCATAATGGCTGATTCGGTTAATTCAGTTTTGAGAGCATTCTTAGGCTTAATATACAAAACCGAAGGGTCAATTAAACCTTCAATTTCATAATACTTCTTATCGGGTGGAACAGACATATTATATAATATATAAATATATAATAATATTTTATATATAGATATATTATATATAATTTTTTATTTTTTAAAAATGAGCAACCAATCTTTCAATAATTTAAATTTAACTGGTAATATAAACGCAATTGGAAATATAGATACTGATGCTTTAATTGCTGAAAATGCTACTATTAATGACACAATTACTTCAATCACCAGTAATACCAATCAATTAAATGCGTCTTCAATCCAGTGCGACAATAATGTAAATATAGATGGTGTTCTAACTGTTGGTTCATTTAATGTTACAGCACTAACTTCCAGTCCAGATAATACTGATTATTCTAATAAAGTATCAACCACCAAATTTACAGTGGATAAAATAAATGAAATAATTGGAACTGCTCCATTAACATTAGATACTTTGAAAGAAATAGCAGATGCTATGAATAACGACCCCGATTTTTACACCACAATTACAGCAATGATTTCAGCCGATAGAGTGCGATTATCACAAAATGAAGCAGATATTATAAATATTAACAATTCAATTACAACAAATAGCAATAATATAACAACAAATACAAATAATATAGCAACCAATTTAGCATCAATTAATACAATCAATACTAATATATCTAATAATGACACTGAAATCGCAGCCAATTTAGCATCAATAAATACAAATACCACATCTATAAATACAAATAGCAATTCAATTACAACTAATAGCAATAATATCACAACTAATAGCAATAATATCACAACAAATACAAATGATATAGCTAATAATTTAGCATCAATTAATACACATACCACTTCTATAAATACTAATACAAATGATATAGCAACAAATTTAGCATCTATAAATACACATACCACATCAATTAATACAAATACTACTGATATAGCAACAAATTTACAATCTATAAATACACATACCACATCAATAGCTACAAATACATCAGCAATAAATACAAATCAGGCGGCTATTGTAGCAAATACAAATAACATTACTTCTTTAACCACATCTTTAACAAATAATAATGCCGAATTAACAACAATTGATACCGAATTAACCAGTATAAACAATGATATAGGAGTTATTCAAAGTGATATTTTAACAATAAAAACAGATATAAATACATTAGAAAATGCTGATGTAAATAAGGAATTTGATTTAATAAAATTGTATGATGTTAATAATTCTTTCTTTTCAACAATCGTTTTTGATGAAACCAATAATTTAATAAAATTTAGAGACAATAATTACATTACGCAAATGTATTTTGATATGTTGGCAAATAGTATTTATACTGACAACATAATTTTAGATACAATGAATGTGAAAACAAATATTACTAATTTAAATAATAACACTTCTAATATTGATAATACGAGTGATTTAAATAAACCAATTTCAACAGCTCAACAATCGGCGTTGGATTTGAAAGCAAATCAATCCAGTATTACAAATATTGATAATACCAGCGATGAAAATAAACCAGTTTCCACAGCTCAACAAACAGCTTTAAATAATAAAATTGATATAAATGCGGGTCAATGTAATCAATTATATGTAAGAAATAGTGGAGTTGGAAATATACCAGATTTTAACGACAATTTAAATCATTTCGGTTGTATTTCATCTAATTTTTCAGACGCTTCATTTGATTTCTGGAACGATAGTACTATTAATAGTTCTAATACAAAAGCATTTACATTTCACAGAATAACAGATAATTTAGCTAAAACAGAAGAAGAATTAGTATCCATTAAACACTCGGGTGATATTACCACAGTTGGTAATGTTTCATCACAAAATATATCAACAATGACTACTAACATAGCCACAAATTCTACTGACATAGCCACAAATGCCAATGCTATTACAACAAACGCTACAAATATAGCAAACAATGCTACACAAAATGTAGATAATATGTTATTTGCTTTACAAAATAATCCTTTAATGTATATGATTGATGGCTTATATACAACCACTTTTGCTACTTATTTACCTTTTCATTGCTCTATGAAATACACACCCGCATTTGATGATGGCTTTCTTTTAATGCCATATGTGAAAATCGTTGCTTATACCAATACAAACTACACTGGGACACAATATGCGTATGATAATACATCTACTGCTGAAAAAAAAGTTTTTGCGTCTCAATCGGCAAATAGTTGTCAATCATTTCAATTATTTTTTAATGGAACCCAAATTAATATTGCTGGTATTTCTTAGGTGGGGGTATTTGAAACGCCCCCCCCTATAACCCCCTAACCGACCGCAGATAGGAATTGCTAAAATAATTGTGTTATTAATAGATTGCTTACTGACAAAGTGTATCCATTTGTTGAACCGTTGTAAGACATTTTTCCATTCAAATGATAATCAGTATTATCCGTATTGTCAATTATTAATACCATTTGTTCTCTAATAACATTATTGATTACTAACGCTGAATTATTGTATTGAATCAATTTTGTATTTCCATTTAAACTGCTGCCATTATTTCCTAATCCATAGGCATAGCTTTCCAAAGTCATCGCTGTGTTAATAGTAAATATTACTGAACAACTTATTTGGAATCTTCCAGTTTCAGGTAAATTCAATGAACCCAATGATAAAAACACATTATCATTACCATTAGAAACTGCTGATAATGTTGGTGCTGTGATTGCTTTATTCATTTTATTAAATTTTGGGTTTGATAACGTTCCGGGGCAAACCACTATTTGACTATTTGTACCTAACATAATCTGGTCGCTCGCTGTTATCGTTGCTGATGCTCCTATAGCAGTGGAACGGTTATAATCCCCCCCATCACTGTCGCTTTGATGCCCGAAGAAACTACAAAATGACCCTACGTTATTTTTTCCAGCCTGACGCCCGAAATAGCAGCCACCTCCCGTACTATCGTTAATATTAACCCCCTGTTCGGTGCCAAAGCAGCAATTAAAGTTTGAATTTACACTATTTGGTAAAAGAATTCTGCCAAACATATTAGTATCCCATCCAGTTTGTGTTAAATTATGTGATGAAACATACATTCCATTTTGAAAGGATTGAACGACATCACTGTCTAATTTCGTATTTGCTAATGTTGTATTATTACTTATATTTGTTTCAATCGTTGTTATATTATTGGCGATTATATTACCATCGGGTAATTCCAAATCACCATTATGTTTCAATAGCATTAATTGCTCGTAATCTTTGGTTACGTCGTTTTTGCTATGATAAAAGGAAAAAGCCGTTTGAGCGTCAGTGCTTATAGTGGCATCGTTGAATAGATTCATTTCGGCGTTTCCGACATAATTGGCACTAATATGTCCGAATGTATTAGGGAAACTATCAAAATCTGGTTTTACACCAACATTACCGTTTTCTACATACAATCGTTTAGTAATCCCATTTACTCTATCTAATTTCGTATTTGCTAATGTTGTATTTGTGCTTATATTTGTAGCATTATTATTTATTTGAGTTTGTAGGTTGTTATTTGCTGCTGTATTATCCACATCCTGAATATAATCAGTATCATTTACTGCTGTAAAATTACTGGTATTAAAAGGTTCTACTTTTGTTAAATCAATAGCGGGATATTCCATAATTTTAATAATTTAATTATTATATATATACATCATATAATAATTTTATATTTATTATTAATTCTATTTTTATTGACAAACGATTTTGGTAGGAGCTCTGCTCCCATTACGTCATTGGTAGGAGCTCTGCTCCCATTGGCAACGTTTTTGGTAGGAGCTCTGCTCCCATTACGTCATTGTATTGTTATATAAATTATCAATTAATTCAAAATCTCTTTTTGTAAAAGAATGAAAATATTTAGCTAATATCATATCGTTTTTTTTGGTATTATCCACAAACATATTAACATAATTATTAAATATCTCCATTATTTTTAAATTACTATTAAATGAATACTGAATAACATATATAAAAAAACCCATAACAAACCATCCGCATTGAACCGAGTTAATATCCTGAATTATCCAGTTGTTCCAATAATAACGAGTGTTGTTTGAATATCGTCGCATAAATTGTTGGACTTCAATAGGAGCGGGTGCTCCAAAGGAGTCAAAGTAAATATTTTGATTTTTATTGCTTAAAACGATACACACCCAATGCGACCCATTCCCTCTACTCTCACTTTGGAGATTTACTATATAAAAGCCCATTTTAGGTGTTATTGTTTTTAAATTATCTTTTTGAACTACTGAATTTATTATTATATTGTATTTTTTCGCAATGTCAAATAATTCAATATTTGTCAAAGTCATTATTTATATATATTATTAATATATAATTTAAATATTTATTATCTGTATAATATATATATAGTATTATTTTTAAAAAATGTCTAACCAAATCATTCTAAATTCTAAAAATTACGATAGTAATACTCAAATGTATGTATATGACTTACCTTTCCAGCAAAAATTTGAAAAATCATCAATTGCTCTATCGTCAATGGCTATGTATAATTCTTTTTATAACATCAGTGCTAATTATGGTAATAATTTAATAACCTATACTCACTACGCAAATTGGACCAAAGACCCATATACAGATGCTGTAATAAATACAACCGAATACACATTTAACTGGACGATTCCAGACGGATTTTATTCTACCAGCGATATGAATTATTGGCTACATAATCAATTCCTAAAATATAAATTATATGCTACTAATGGAGGTAATAATGTATTTTTTACAGATATGAAAGTAAATTCTACTATTTATGGCAACCAAATTGACTTTTATTTAATAAAAAATAATTCCTATATTTTACCCGTTGATTGTGGATGGACCTGGTATAATGATAGCTGGAAAACTCCCGCATTAGAAATGAGTGCTGATTTTGGTTTATTATTTGGTTTCAGTGCTAATACTTACGGTGATACTTTAACAAATATCAGTTATACCAGTGATATAATCTCACAAATTAATAGAGTAAATTCGTTAATTCTTACCTGTAATCTTATCAATAATAAAATGAGTATCCCAACCAATATTTTTACATCTGTGCCCATTAATGGAAGTTGGGGTGGGCTAATCACTGCTAATTCTAACCAATTAATTTATAATAAGATAGCTCCAAATACTTATAATCGCATAGAAATTACAGTATATGACCAGGATTTAAATAAAATAAAAATAAATGATTTACAATCCACTATATTATTATCAATTACATCACAATAAAATATTAAAATAAATATATATTGGATATTATATATAGGATGCCCAGAAGAACTAAATTTTACGAAGGATGTTTTAAAAATAAGAATTGTACCAAAGAGAATGATGAAAAAGAACCAGAAGAAGAAATTGATAGTAATATTACCACTGTTAAAATAAATAAAAACCACAATATTGGTGTAAATGTTAAGGAAGATAATAATAATATGAAAAATTCCATTCAAAATTTATTGTCAAATGTGGAAATTAAGGAAAATAAAAATAAAAAAAAAAGAAATAATATAGTTTTGGAAATTTAATAATAATAAATTATGGTAATTACAAAAAAATTAATATATAAAGACAATATATATATTAATATATATTATTTTGATATGGATAAGGAAACTTTTTATACTTCTACTCCCTCTTATGCCAGTGAGATTCAAAAGGAATTTCTCTTTGACGACGAAAAAATTAGTAAGCAATTAGATATTAATAACGGCTCTTATTCTTCTGGTGAATTAAACTTTGGGTCTTTGTCGGCTCTTACAGCTTCTGATACTCTCGTAAATTGGGACCAATCTACTTTGGAAATTCCTATTGTGATGACATTAGCCGAGGCAGCCACTGCTGGATTCACAGCAACCAGTGTTGCTGATGAAAAAGTTAATTCTCAACTTATGACACAGAAAAATAGCAATACAATTCATATTAATTCCATTAGACTAGATATGAACGGTGAATCTATAATCTCTTACCAGAATAATACTGCTCTAAAATGTAATTATGAGCTACTTTCCAGTTTTAATAGTAGTGATGCGGTGGAGATGTCTAATTCTAATTTTGCCGTAGATACTTCAGGTTCTATTACTCATTCTGCTACATCCAACAAAGGAGTTGGGCTATTAGCCAATTCAACAACTCTTAATAAGGGATTGGAAGAGAGACTTAAAAACATTAATTTTTATGCTCCCGCACATCCTTTAACAGATACTTCAACCGTTAATGCTACTCGTAAATCTCACATTAACGTAAGTGATGCTGATAAAGTGGTTTTATTCTATCTTTGCCATATCCCACTCAATCAGCTTCACGACCTATTTCGTAAGATGCCTTTAACTAAGGGAGTAGAATACAACCTATCTTTTCAGCTAAATACAGCAGCCAGTTGTGTTTTAACCACAGCTCCTACATCATCTAATCTAACATACTCTAGTACAACTCAATACGGGACATTCCCGTATATGATTACAGACCAAACCAGTAAGTTAAAAGCTGACAAAAAATATACTATGAGTGCCTCAATTGCTAAGAATGGTGTATATTCTCATCCTATTCAAAAGTGTGCTCTCAATGTTAAGACATATAAGCTTACACCATCTACCGAGTCAGCCTATTTTAAGGATGCCAATAGACTCGTAAGATATGAAGATTGTCAAATTTACGATACTCAAAAGTCAATCGCACCGGGCTCTTATGTTAATACTCTTCTCAATAGTTCTATCAATAAGTTACGAAAGCTCGTTATTTTACCTTTTATGAGTGCTACTGATTCTCTACTTAGTGGTGTGACAACTGGTTCAAAATCCCCATTCAGTTGCGAACCAGCAAGCTGTTCTCCTTTTGCTTTTATCAGTGATATTGAAATAAAGCTCAGTGATAAGAGTGTATATTCTAATAGACAAAACTATTCTTATGAGCAATACCAGTTAGAGTGTGTTAATCAAAATGGTTCCAGAACTGGGTTAGTTACTCAGGAAATGTTTGATTCAGGATATGGAATGGTTGTTGTTGATTTGTCAAAACATTCCAAAACTGAGGATATGGCACCTAAATCTGTATATGTTTCATTTAAGAATAGTGCGGCTTATACCTGCGACTATGTAATGCTTCTATACTTTGAGAATTCTATTGGTGTGAATGTTGTTACTGGTAATGTGAAAAGAAGCCCTTAACCATTCCGCTGGTTCCATATGGAAAATTTTTATAAAAAAATAAAAAAATATTTTAAATTACCAAAACTTTGACGAAAAAACTAACATTATTTTATATCTATTATTAATATATATAAAAAGTAAAATGGTGAAAAATAATACTGGCAGAAAGAAAAACGTTTTAAATGATGAATTAGGAGTTCCATTGAATGCTGGTGGATTGTATGCTTTTTTAATATTTAATAACGTAAATACAAAAGATGCTAACAAAACGATTTTTAAAATAGGAGTTGCTAACAACTTACAAAATAGATTAACCCAATATGAAACAATGTCACCACACGTATATATTCAAGCTATTTTAGCAAATCCACCATTAAAACCAGTTACAAGAAGTCAAGTTGTTAAAACGAAAAAACAATTGTATTTAGAAATAGAAAAATTCATATTCAAGTATTTAACAGATAATGGAGCTGTGAGAATACAGTCAACCGCAAGAGTAAATGGAATAAATTTGGTAGAGGATAAAAATAAAGGAGGATTAACAGAATTGTTTTATTGTGATATGCTTTTGATTGAAGATGTTTTTATTGAAGCTCATAAAAAATTTGGTGGATTACTATATACATATACATTACCTAATTTTAAAAAAGAAACTCCAAAAGCAAATGATATTTTATTTACGGGAAAAGTAGTTTTTCCAAAATAAAAAAAAATTGAATTTGTGGAAATCTGGAAAAAAATGAAGACCCCGATTCGGGTATGAAAATTATATGGAAAAATAACAAAAAAATGAATTGGATTAATTAGACCATTCAATAGGCATATTATATTGGGAAAATGACGACCTATAAGAAAATTGAAATGATTGATGGCATTAACGACCATCTTAGCAAATCAGGTAAAAAAATGTGTAATATTAAGAAAGCAAGTATTACACAACTAAACGAACTAATTGTGAAATACAACATTAATATGGATGAGTTTGTTATTAAAAGAAAGGAAGCTATGATAAAAGAGAAAAAAGAAAAAAAAGAAAGAGAAAGATTAGAGGAAATTGAAAATATTGAAAGAAAAAGATTACGAGATATTGAAAACAAAAAAATTGAAGATGAAAATAATAAAATTAAAGAAACATTGGGTAATCAATCATATATAATTATGAATTTACAACGAAATGTATTTAAAGAAATGATTGATGTAATTGAAAAGAAAAAAAAACTGAAAATTGTTTGAAAAGAGAAGGATTCACTCATATAAAAAATGACGAGTATAAGTGTGATAAATATGGGATTACAGTATATTTTATGAATATAGATATGACTTTAATTTGGCTCAATTTGGATGAATATTTACGACTTTTAAAAAAAATTGGTATTATTGATATAATTGTTAATAATACTAATACAAAATGTGTAAAAACTAAAAAAAATAATAAAAAAAATGAAAATAACAAAAAATATTACAAAATGAATAAAGAACTAATAGCAATTAAGAAAAGACAATATTATATTAGAAAAAATCCCAATTGTAAAAGAAAAGACACTGACTTAGATGAATGGTGGTAAAAGTAGTTTTTCCAAAGTAAAAAAAATGGATTCGGCGTAGGGGTGGTTTAATTATATTTTTTAATATTTCTTATAATTTCGTAAAAATATATGAATTCGGGGAATTCAGTTGAATTCAGGGGAATTCAGGGGAATTCAGGGAAATACACTATTTCAAAGTGTTTCATATGATTTTATGTTATAAGACGCATATTACATCCAGCCTTCGGCTGCGGGGGGCTTTCATACCCACCCCCAAACTTCGTTTGGAAGGGCGCCTACCAACCAGAAAGCCATTCGTCGTTCCACTTCGTTTCACTCCTCATATAAAAATGGGTTTTGCGTTATTTTTACATCATAGATATGAAAATCATATTTTTTCATATTTACCTTTTTTTTCAAACATT
>Ga0098045_1000593_pt1 | contig 14055 bp, 9 predicted proteins | sample 11_taG_FD_77071 | JGI IMG/M metagenome (GOLD analysis project Ga0098045, IMG submission 77071) | Marine viral communities from the Subarctic Pacific Ocean - 11_ETSP_OMZ_AT15265 metaG | ecosystem: Environmental > Aquatic > Marine > Oceanic | place: Pacific Ocean | collected 2015-01-16 | reverse complement strand
GACCTGACAACGACAGGTAAACTATATTATGCAAATGTGTTTAGTAACGAAGTTGACCTTCCAAGTGCGTCTACCTATCATGGTATGTTCGCTCATGTTCATGCAACAGGACGCGCATACTTTGCACACAATGGTGCATGGCACAAACTAATTGATAGTGACACGACAGACACTCAACAAGTATACTCGCTTACCTCTAATGATGCTGATATTAGCACACTCAACTTTACCAGTCTTGGCAGCGATGCCGTAACAGCAATTCGAAACGAGTTTGCAGGCGGCACAGGTCTTACATATACAAGTGGCACAGGCACATTTGACATCACAAACACAGGTGTCATTGCAGGAACATATGGGTCTTCGACGCAAGTTCCTCAACTAACAATCAATGCTCAAGGTCAGGTTGATAGTGCCGGTCTTATCACAATTTCAGGCGTGACTGGCGTTGACTTTGACAGCGCAACAGGCACGATTACAATTCAGACAACAGGTGGTGATTTCTCTGATGTTATCACACTTGACCCATATACGACAAGTAACTTGGTTGAAGGAAGTAATCTTTATTATACAGACGATAGATTTGATATCAGACTTGCTACGAAAACAACAGATGATGTTTCAGAGGGGTCTAATCTCTATTACACAACAGCGAGAGCAGATTCAGACGCCAAGAATGCTATCAGCGTAACTGATGCAGGTGGTGATGGGTCACTGACATATACACCATCAACTGGTGTTATCACATACACAGGACCGAATGCCGCTGAAGTTCGCGCACATCTTGTCGCTGGAACTGGTGTAACATATGACTCAGCGTCAGGTGTTATCTCTATCGGACAACCAGTAGGTCTTACAGACAATGTGACATTTAATGATGTTGTTGTTTCTGGTAACTTGACTGTATCAGGTTCTACAACGACAATCAATACAGAAACAATTAATCTTGCTGACAACCAAATCGTTCTGAACTCAAACTTCGATTCGGGTGCGCCAACAGAAAATGGTGGTATATCCGTTCGTAGAGGTGATGAATTATCTAAAGAACTTATTTGGAACGAAACTCTAGACAAGTGGACTGTTGGTTCAGAAACATTTGTTGCGGCTACATTTGAGGGTAATCTGACTGGTCAAGTATCAGACATTTCAAATCATAGCACAACAGATTTAAGTGAAGGTGATAATCTCTATTACACCACTGCAAGAGCAGATTCAGCGTTTGATGTTCGTCTTGCTACGAAAACAACAAATAATCTAACAGAAGGTGATAATCTCTACTATACTACAGCGAGAGCCGATAGTGCGTTTGATATAAGACTTACCACCAAAACAACTACTAATCTTGCTGAAGGTGATAACCTTTACTATACGACCGCAAGAGCAGATTCAGCATTTGATGTAAGACTTGCCACAAAAACTACTGATGATGTTACAGAAGGTAATAATCTTTACTACACCACTGCAAGAGCCGATAGTGACGCTAAGAATTCAATATCAGTAACAGACGCTGGCGGTGACGGGTCGCTGACATATAGTGCCGCAACTGGTATCATCACATACACAGGCCCATCTGCAACAGAAGTAAGAGCGCATTTTGCTAGAGGTGCAGGTCTTAGTTATGACAGTCCATCTGGCACATTTTCAATAACAGAAACTGGTGCTATTGCAGGGACATATGGTTCTAATACAGCAATTCCTGTTGTAACTGTTAATGCTCTTGGGCAGATTGACAGTATAGGAACTGTTGGTGTATCAGGCATCACTGGCGTTGACTTTGACAGTGCAACAGGCACACTAACGATTAACACATCGACTGGTAACTTTACTGATGTCATTACACTCGACCCATATACAACAACAGGTCTTGTTGAAGGTTCAAATCTCTATTACACGACAGCAAGAGCAGATAGTGATGCTAAGAATGCTGTATCTGTAACCGACGCAGGTGGCGATGGGTCACTTACATACAGTTCAGCCACAGGTGTCTTTACATATACTGGACCAAGCGCAAGTGAGACTAGAGCGCATCTTGTAGCAGGAACAGGTATCACTTATGACTCATCGACCGGTGTGATTGCAAGTGCATATCAAGCAGTTGATACAACAGACTCCGTAACATTCTCTGGTCTTTATGTATCAGGCAACACAGTTCTTGGCGGCAATCTGACTGTCACAGGAACGACAACGACAGTCAATACAGAGACAATCAATCTTGCTGACAATACAATTCTGCTGAACTCTAATCATACTGGTGCGGCTACACAGTCTGCTGGTATTGAGATTGAACGTGGCACAGACTCAAATGCATCATTGCTTTGGGATGAAGCAGCCAACAGATGGTCCGTTCAAGGTGATGGATTTGTTGCTGGAACATTCTATGGTAATCTGATTGGCAATGTAACTGGTACCGTATCAGATATCTCAAATCACTCAACATCTGATTTGAGTGAAGGAACAAATCTCTACTACACAACCGCTCGTGCTGACTCAGATGCTAAGAATTCTGTATCTGTAACTGATGCTGGAGGTGATGGGTCACTAACATATAACAACGGAACTGGTGTCTTTACATATACTGGTCCTTCTGCCAGTGAAGTTCGCTCTCATATTAATGTCTCGGGCGACTTATCTTATGACAGTGCAACTGGCCAACTCTCATTTACAGAGAGAACTGAGCAAGGCGTTAGAGATATCTTCTCTGTATCTGGTGACCTTGCATATGACTCAAACACAGGTCAGTTTGCATTCACAGAAAGAACAGACCAAGAAGTAAGAAATCTATTCTCTGTATCTGGTGACTTGAACTATGATAGTTCAACAGGTCAGTTCTCTATCGATGTTGAACAAGTCTACACAAAAGCAAACTTTGATAGTGACTTCGATGTTCGTATCGGTGAGAAGTCTACTACAGATTTGAGTGAAGGTAATAATCTTTACTACACTACGGCTCGTGCTGACTCTGATGCGAAGAATGCTATCAGTGTCACCGATGCTGGAGGTGATGGGTCGCTTTCATATAATGCTGGAACTGGTGTCATCACATACACAGGACCAAGCGCAACAGAAGTTCGCTCTCATCTCAGTGTATCAGGTGATTTAGCGTATGACAGTTCAACCGGACAATTCTCATTCACAGAGAGAACAGACCAAGAAGTAAGAAATCTTCTGTCGGTGTCAGGAGACCTTGCATACGATAGTTCAACAGGCCAATTCTCGTTCACAGAAAGAACAGAACAACAAGTTCGTAATCTGTTCTCATCTGGCGGAGACTTATCATACGATTCAAATACTGGTCAATTCAGTATTAATGTCGATGCGGTTTCTATTGCTGACTCCGCTGTTAGACATAAACTTTCGGCTGGTGGAGACCTGTCATACGATAGTTCAACTGGTCAATTCTCATTTACACAAAGAACAGATGCTCAAGTAAGAGGTCTTGTGTCTGGAGATAAAGGTCTTACTTACAATTCATCTACTGGTGAGTTTAATGTGGACTCATCTAATCTTGTCACACTCTCAAGAAATGCTTTACAATCTGGAACAGGTGTCACATATGACAGTGCTTCTGGTCAAATCAGTATTGGTCAGGCAGTCGGAACGACAGATGATGTCACATTTGCTGGTATGACGATTTCGGGCAATCTGACGGTCACAGGCACGGAGACAATCGTCAACACCACAAACCTGAGTGTTAATGACTCTCTGATTAAACTCGCTGACAGTAACGAAACAAGCGATGTGCTTGATATTGGTTTTATCGGTCACTATTATCGAAATGGACAGAGTCGTCATACGGGTGTGTTCCGTGATGCGTCGAATGAAGAATATTATATCTTTAATAATCTAGTTGACTCTTCATTTGACTCGGCTCCTGCACCAAATGTGGTGAATCGAAGCGGCACTGGGTTCACACTCTCAACATTAAATGTTGGCGCACTTAACTCAACTGCCGTAACCTCTGGAACGATTCTCGTTGACTCGGCGAGTATCAAATCGCTTGCACAAGAAGTATCAATCAATAATCTGAGCGAAGATACCACGCCTCAACTGGGCGGCAACCTTGACCTGAACAGTAGCAATATTACAGGCACGGGTAACATTGATGTCACTGGTAACTTTACACTGACATCCACTGACGATGGTTCTAGTGCCGCTCCAGAGATTGACCTTGTTCGAAATAGTTCATCTCCTGCTGATGCTGACTATCTTGGTCAGATTAAGTTTACAGGCGAGAATGATGCAGACCAATCTGTTCTCTATGCCAAAATCACTGGTAAGATTTCGGATGCCTCTGACACAACCGAAGACGGTTTGATTGAATATGCTGTGAAGAAAGCAGGTTCGAACACCATCGTTCAAAGACTTACTGGTACAGCACTGAAACTTATCAACGGAACGGGTCTTGAGGTCGCGGGTAACATTACGGTTGACGGAACTGTCGATGGTCGTGATGTTGCTACCGATGGTTCCAAACTAGATGGCATCGAAGCAAGCGCGAAAGACGACCAGACGATTACTGCTGGCAATGGTCTGAGTGGAGGCGGCACAGGTGATGTAACGCTTAATATCGACTCTGCGAATGTTCGAGGCATGTTCTCAGGTGGAACGGGTATCACATATAACTCTGGTAGCGGTGCAATCTCTACGACCGATGGAGATATCGTTCACGATAACTTGAGCGGCTTTGTTGCTAACGAACATATTGACCACTCATCCGTGTCGATTACTGCTGGTACCGGTCTTTCTGGTGGTGGTGATATTACTTCTACTAGAACACTTAATGTTGGCGCTGGGGCAGGTATTACAGTAAATGCAGATAATCTTCAGATTGACTCGTCTTATACTCGCGGGCTCTTTAGTGCATCAGGCGACTTATCATACAACTCGGGAACAGGTGCGTTCTCCTTTACAGAAAGAACCAATCAAGAAGTAAGAAATCTGTTCTCAACATCAGGGGATTTAGCATATGATAGTTCAACTGGACAATTCTCATTCAGTGAAACATACTCAACTGCAAATGAACTTTTGACTGCAATCAAAACCGTTGATGGTTCTGGTTCAGGTCTTGATGCTGATACTCTTGATGGTCAAGAAGGAACTCACTATCGTATCAATGTATACAATGCCTCAGGCACACTCTTAAACTAAAGGATAAATAATAATATGTCATACGCAACAGTAACATCTAGACAACAACTTATTGATTATAGTCTTCGTAGGCTAGGCTATCCTGTTGTGGAAATCAATGTTGCTGATGAACAAATTAGCGATAGAATTGATGATGCCTTACAGTTATATCACGAATATCACAGCGAAGGTTCAACTCGCGTATATTTTAATGTGCAAATTACACAAGATATGATTGACCAACAGTATATCGATTTTGATGATATTGAGGGACTTCAGCTTGGTGACTTTGCAACAAGACTTCTGAATATTATTCGTGTTCTACCAATTGGTAGTTCAAGTTCGTCTGTAAACTTTTTTGATATCAAATATCAAATGAGATTAAATGACTTGTGGGACTTGCAGACTGGTGTAGGCGACCTTGCATATTATGAACAAATGCAACAGTATCTCTCAACGATTGACCTGAAACTGACTGGTGCTCCACAGATTCTTTATACACGAATTAACAACAGGCTGTATATCTTTGGTGATTTAAGAAGTGAAAGCGGCGACTTAAAAGTTGGCGATTATATTATGCTTGAAGCCTATGTCGAAGCACCTTTGAGTATAGGTACTGTTTACGATAGCATGTTTCTAAAAGAATTCACAACAGCGTTGATTAAAAAGCAATGGGGCGAGAACCTTTCTAAGTTTGGTAATGTGACATTGCCAGGTGGTGTAACAATTGACGGACAACGTCTCATTGAAGAAGCAGACAGAGAAATTGAAAGAATTAGAGAGAAACTCTTTACAGATTACGATAATCCTCCACTGTTCTTTGTGGGATAATTAAATGGCCATAAATCCATACTTTAAATATAATCAAAGAAGTGAGCAGAATTTATACGAAGACCTTACGATTGAAGCACTTCAATTCTATGGTCAAGATGTATACTATTTGCCACGAGAAATCATTAACAAAGATTCAATCTTTCTTGATGATGTTCCATCACGCTTTAGTAGTAAATACAAAATTGAAATGTATATTGAAAACACTGAAGGGTTTGATGGTGAAGGCGACCTATTCACAAAGTTTGGTATTGAACTTCGTGACCAAGCAACATTTGTTGTTGCGAGAAAAAGATGGAAGCGTCTTATTGGTAACAATCTAGATGCACAGAATTTTAGACCAAGAGAAGGTGATTTAATTTATCTTGCGTTGTCAAAGTCAATCTTTCAAATCACAAAGGTAGAAACAGAGACTCCTTTCTATCAGTTAAGTCAACTTCCTACATTCCGTATGCAATGTGAATTGTTTGAATACAATGATGAAGACTTTGATACAAACATTCAGGATATCGATGTTGTAGAATATGAGAATGCATATACCTACAAACTCACGTTGGATTCATCTGGTGGTGGCTTCACTGTAGGTGAGAATGTTACACAATCTTTTGACACCTACAATATGGTAGGCGAAGTAAGTTTCTGGAGTGACTCGGGTAATCAACTAAATCTTGTTCATGTTGGAGCAACGGATGGTCTGTTTCATACTTTTACAACAACAAGACAGATTGTTGGTGACACAGGTGGTTCAAGAGCAACTCCATCTCTGGTAGAAGAACTTCAGAATATTCAGAAAGATGCACAGAATACAATCTTTGATAATTTTGAAGGGGACTTCTTAGACTTCAGCGAATCTAATCCATTTGGAGATGCATCATAATGTTTGGAACATGGTTTTATCACAAACGAGTCAGAACTGCTGTAGCAGTGTTTGGCTCTCTGTTTAATAATCTGTATGTGCTTCGTAAGAATAGTTCGGGTGAGACTATCTCTCAAGTAAAGGTGCCGTTGTCATACGCTCCACGAAGAGACTTTATTTCTCGTCTAAACGAAATGAATAATGGTGAAGATGCAGAACGCCGTGTAGCAATGAAACTACCGCGTATGTCATTTGAGATTGTTTCTCTTGTATATGACGCATCAAGACAACTTCCTAAATCAAATAACTTTTCTAAGACAATAGCAACAAGTGTAAACGACAGACGCAAAATGTATGTGTCTGCTCCATATACACTTATATTTCAATTGAGCATCTACGCAAAGTCTCAAGACGATGGTCTGCAAGTTGTTGAACAAATCTTACCATATTTTACACCGCAGTATACTGTAAGTGTTAAACCATTCTCTGATATACCTTCGTTGACTGAAGACATGCCAATTACAATTCAGTCAGTAAGTCTTGAAGACAACTACGAAGGTGCTATTGGTGACAGAAGAACTATTGTATATACTCTTGATTTTGAAGTCAAGATGAATTTACACGGACCTGTGAATGAAGGTAAAATCATTCGTGATGTTAAAAGTAATTTATATCTGCAAGGTGCTGGTCTACTAGATAGTGATGTATTCATTGAAGCATTACAAATTATTCCAGACCCGATTGCAGTGAACGCAGATAGTGACTATGGTTTTGTAACAAATATTTTGGATAGCGCACAGTGAGTGAAAACGAAGAAAAGAATTTAAAAGACGACTATGAATACTCTCGTGAAACATATTACAATCTTTTAGCAAAAGGTCAAGAGAGTTTAGAGTTGATGATTGAAGTTGCTCGTGAGTCCGAGCATCCTAGAGCATTTGAAGTTTTGTCAGGTATGATGAAGAACATGGCAGACATCAATGACAAGTTGATGGACTTGAATAAGAAAAACAAAGACATTAACAAGAAGGATGAACCTAAACAAGTAGGTACCACCACGAACAATTTGTTTGTAGGCACGACTACAGACTTGCAACGACTCATACAACAAGAGTCGGGAGTGGTAATTGATGCAGAATCCGAATCAGAATGAATCATATCTTGGCAATATAAATGTCAAGCGTGATGGTGTTCAACATCAATTTACAGAACCAGAGGTCAAGGAATATCTAAAGTGTTCCAAAGACCCTGTATATTTCTGTAAGAATTACTTGAAGGTAATTTCTCTAGACGAAGGATTAGTGCCGTTTGACCTCTATCCGTATCAAGAAAAAATGTTTGAACACTTCAATAACAATAGATTTTCGATTGTTTTGGCGTGTCGTCAGTCGGGCAAGTCGATTAGTTCTGTTGGCTATATTCTATGGTATGCTTGTTTTCATAGCGAGAAAACGATTGCAATTCTTGCAAACAAAGGTGCCACTGCTCGTGAGATGCTGGCGCGGATTACGCTCATGCTTGAGAATCTTCCCTTCTTCTTACAACCTGGCTGTAAGGCTCTTAACAAAGGTTCCATCGAGTTTAGTAATAATTCTCGCATTATTGCCAGTGCTACAAGTGGTAGTTCCATTCGTGGTATGTCTGTTAATCTACTATTTCTTGACGAGTTTGCCTTTGTTGAAAGAGCGAATGAGTTCTATACTTCAACTTATCCCGTTATCGCGGCTGGTAAAGAAACAAAAGTCATCATTACATCAACTGCAAACGGAATTGGCAATACATTCCATAAAATCTGGGAGGGAGCGGTTCAAAAAATTAACGAGTTTACGCCGTTCACCGTAAACTGGCACGATGTCCCGGGCAGAGACGAAGAGTGGAAGCGACAAACTATCGCAAACACATCAAAGCTACAGTTCGACCAAGAGTTCGGTAACACATTCTATGGTACCGGCGACACTCTTATCAATGCCGAGACGTTGCTATCTTTTCGTGCAAAACCACCAGCACAGGTGTTCGAAGGTGGCGACCTATTGGTCTATGAAGAACCACATCAAAAGCATGAATATATCATGACGGTTGATGTGTCAAAGGGCAGAGGACAGGATTATTCTACGTTTAACGTAATCGACATTAGCACTAGACCATTCAAACAGGTTGCTGTGTATCGCAACAATACTATTTCTCCATTACTCTTTCCCAACATTATATATAAGTATGCTACCCTCTACAATGAAGCATATGTAATTATTGAGTCAAATGATTCGGGTCAACTCGTATGTCAAGGTTTGTATCAAGACTTAGAATATGAAAATATTCATATGGAGTCTGCTGTTCGTGCAGACAGAATTGGTATTGAGATGAACCGTAAAGTCAAGCGTATTGGCTGTTCTGGTATCAAAGATTTACTTGAGAGTAACAAAATACAAATTGTTGACGAGAATACAATCAATGAAGTCTCGACATTTGTATCAAGAGGACAGTCATATGAAGCATCAGACGGCAATCATGATGACTTGATGATGAACTTAGTAATGTTTGGCTTCTTTGTATCGTCGAGTATGTTTGCTGATTTGACAGATATCAACTTAAAAGAGATGATGTTTAAAGCTAAAATGAAAGAGATTGAAGATGATGTTCCACCATTTGGACACATAGATGATGGGGTTGAAGCCGCAGAACAACTCGAAGAACAATCGAAGTGGAACCAGTGGCAGACGTATCAACGTGTTGAAGATTGGTAAAAGTATAAATAAGAGTATTGATTAACTACCGTATTATGAATACTTATAATTTAACAACTGAGGAATAAAGTTATGGCACTTTTTACACCATCCGCAAGTCCTGCCGTAACAGTAAAAGAAATTGACTTAACGGGCGTAGTCCCTAATGTTCAAACTTCTACTGGTGCGTTTGTAGGCGACTTTGGTTGGGGCGCCGTTGAAGAAGTCACTCTTGTTTCAAACGAAGCAGGTCTGGTTAGCACATTTTCAGCACCCACAACCTCGAATACGGTAGATTTTCACTCTGCCGCATATTTTCTAAGATACTCTAATTCACTGAATGTAGTTCGTGTAGTAGACTCCGACGCTAAGAACGCTGTTGGTTCTAACACGAATGCAACAATTACAGCACAACAAATCAAGAACCGCGATGCATTCGATGCCTTGGCTGCATTCGATTCCGCTGATGGTTCTTTTCTTGCAAAGTATCCTGGAGAACTAGGAAATTCACTTCAAGTATCTATGTGTGTTCAAGATAGCGCAGGAGCAACAACATTTGATACTTGGGATTACAAAAGTTCATTTGACCGCAAACCAGGCACATCATCTTTTGCGTCAGCACTTGGCGCAAGTAACGATGAAATTCACATCGCTGTTATCGACAGAGATGGTGGAATCTCAGGCACAGTAGGAACTGTTCTTGAAACATTCCCACATGTTTCTGTTGCTACAAATGCTAAAAGCACAGATGGCGCATCAAACTACTACAAAGATGTATTAAAAGAAAAATCGTCTTGGGTTTATGCAGGTAAACTCTATATAGGCGATTCTGCTGGCTCATCTGATACTGTTGGCACAAACTGGGATAAACCCGCAACAGTTGCGGGCGAAGACTTCTCTGTTGGAATGACAGATGTTGCAAATAGAACAGACACTTGGGACTTTGATAGTGGTGTAAATTCTACCTCAATCGGTACTGATGACTATGCTCTTGGTTTCGATAAGTTCGAAGACAAAGACAATATCGAAGTTGACTTCTTGATTGCTCCTGAGTCTCTTACAAAAACCACCGCAACGAGTGTCGTAAACGATTTGGTTGCTACTGCAAATGCTCGTAAAGACTGTGTTGTAGTTGCTTCTCCTGACAGAAAAGCTGTTGTCACAACAGCCACAACAGCAAGTGTTATCTTAACAACGGATACATATACAAGTTCATCCTACTTGTTTGTTGATAACAACTATCTGAAAGTGTTTGATAAATATAATGACCAGTATATCAAGATTCCGGCCGCTTCTTCTACAGCAGGTCTCATGGCTGCAACTGACTTAGTTGCCGCTCCATGGTTCTCTCCTGCTGGTCAGAGACGAGGTAACTATCTTGGTGTGACTGACATTGTATTGCAACCAACTAAAACAGACAGAGACACACTCTATAAAGCTGGTGTCAATCCTGTAGCAAACATTCCTGGACAAGGTATTTTACTCTTCGGTGACAAAACGAAGATGAATAGACCTAGTGCTTTTGACCGCATCAATGTTCGTAGACTCTTTCTCGCTATTGAGAGAGCAATCGAAATTGCTGGTAAAAATGTTATGTTCGAATTCAATGACGAGTTTACTCGTGCAGAATTCGTAAACATTGTTGAGCCATTCCTTCGTGAGGTTCAGGGTAGACGCGGTATCACAGATTTCCGTGTAGTGTGTGACGAAACAAACAACACATCTGCTGTTGTTGACCGTAATGAATTCATCGCAAGCATCTTCATCAAGCCTGCCCGTTCTATCAACTATGTGACGCTTAACTTCGTTGCTGTTAGAACTGGTGTAGACTTCGAAGAAGTTACAGGCACGGTGTAAGGAGAGAAAAAAATGGCAATTTTAGGTATTGACGACTTCAAGGCAAAAATCAGAGGTGGGGGCGCACGTCCAAATCTCTTTAAAGCCACAATTAACTTTCCAGCATATGCACAGGGTGATGTAGAAATCACTTCGTTTCTTTGCAAAGCGGCTCAATTGCCTGCATCTGTAATGAACTTCATTGACGTTCCATTCCGTGGGCGTCAATTGAAAATCGCAGGTGACAGAACATTTGAAACCTGGACTCCAACAATCATCAACGATACGGACTTTGGTGTTCGTAACGCAATGGAACGTTGGATGAATGGTATCAATGCTCACCAGGCAAATACAGGCTTTGTAAATCCAGTTGACTATCAAGCAGATTTGATTGTAGAACAGATTGACAGAGACGAAACAGTGTTGAAAACATACAATTTCCGTGGATGTTTTCCAACAAACGTTAGTGCGATTGACTTGAACTACGAGACTGTAGACCAAATTGAAGAGTTTACAGTTGAGTTTCAAGTGCAATACTGGGAGTCAGATACCACAGCTTAATGTGGTTATAAGTAGTGGGGACGGGGCAATAATGTCCCGTCCCAATAACTAATCGTAATGTAGGATAGGAACTTTGGCAGAGCAAGATAATAGTATCATCAAACTTTTTGGTTTCGAACTAAAGCGGGCTGGACAATCTGACGCTAATGCAGAAAAGCCAAAACTAAAGTCTGTTGTAACTAAGACAGATGATGACGGCGCAGGATATGTAACCGCGTCAGGTTCACACTATGGTCAATACATTGACATGGAAGGTGAACAAGCAAAAGATAATGCTCAACTAATTATGAAGTATCGTGGCGTTGCTCATCATCCAGAAGTTGATGCCGCCATCGAAGATATTGTAAATGAAACTGTTGTTGGTGACGAAGGTCTATCATGTGAAGTCAATTTAGATAAAGTTGAGACAAGCGACTCAATCAAAAAACAAATGACCGAAGAGTTCAACAACATCTATGGCATGTTGAAGTTCGGTGAACTCGGTCACGACATCTTCCGTTCATGGTATGTTGATGGACGTGTATATTATCATCTTGTAGTAAACGAAAGTAATACTAAAGCAGGTGTCCAAGAAATTCGTCCAATTGATGCAGCCAAGATTCGTAAAGTAAAAGAAGTCAAGTATAAAAAAGACCAAGCGACTGGCGCAAAGATTGTTGACAAAATTAATGAGTTCTTTATTTTTCAAGAAAAACCAGGAACTAATCAAGGTGTTCGAATGGCACCTGATTCTATATCATATACAACTTCTGGGCTCCTTGACCCAAGTAAGAGACAGGTTGTATCATATCTACACAAAGCATTAAAACCAATTAACCAGTTGAGAATGATGGAAGACAGTCTTGTCATTTATCGTCTCGCTCGTGCGCCTGAACGCCGCATCTTCTATATTGATGTAGGTAACATGCCTCGTCAGAAATCTGAAGCGTATATGAGAGATATCATGTCTCGTTATCGCAATAAGATTACTTACGATGCTACGACAGGTGCGTTAAAAGATGACCGCAAGCATATGTCTATGCTTGAAGATTTCTGGCTGCCTCGTAGAGAAGGTGGTCGCGGAACAGAAATCACGACACTTCCAGGCGGTGAAAACCTAGGACAGATTGACGATATTGTTTATTTTCAAAAGAGACTGTATCGTTCACTCAATGTTCCAGTTAATCGCCTAGAACAAGAGTCTCAATTCTCTCTTGGTCGGTCTACAGAAATCAGCCGCGACGAAGTTAAGTTCCAGAAGTTTATCGACCGCCTTCGTAGTAGGTTCTCAATGCTCTTCCTTGGTATTCTGAGAAAGCAATTGCTTCTCAAAGGAATCATTACTGAGCAAGATTGGGAACAATGGAAAAGTGATATATATGTTGACTTTCAACGCGATAATCACTTCACTGAACTTAAAGACGCAGAACTGCTTAGAGAGCGTCTGCAAACTCTTGACCAAGTCTCACAATATGTTGGTGAGTATTTCTCTCGTGAATGGGTAATGAAAAATGTAATGATGATGTCAGACGAAGACATCCAACAAATGAAAGATGAAGTCGAAGGCGAGAATGCGGCCGGCGGCGATGAAACTGAGGAAGAATAAACTATGACTGAAGAAGTTCAAGAACTTGAGGTAGAAACTCAAGAAACAAATCCTATTGAGGACCTTATTAACAACATCACAACAGGTGAGTTGAACAAAGCAGAAGGTTCTTTCAATGACATTTTAAACGATAAACTTGCTGATGCTATCGAAGCACAGCGTATTCAAGTATCGCAAGATGTTTTTAATACACCAGAAGGTCTTGATGATGAAGAAGACATCGTAGACGAAACTATTGAGGACGAAGATGAGACGCTTGAGTTGGGTGGAGAAGGTGAGGATGGGCTTGATGCCGACATCGAAGCCGAAGACGAAATCTCAGACGAAGAAATCGAAGACGCCATTGAACAAGTCTTCGACGAAGACGAAGAAATCTTAGCGGAGTTAGATGAAGATGAAGATGAAACTGAAGCCGTGGAATGAAATCCCGCTCTGGCGTAAAGTGCTTAGAGTGTGGTTCATTGGTCTAATACCACTCAAAATCATACTTATTATGTCTGGTATTAGTTTTGGCGTAACTTATTTCTTATTTGGTGTCTAAT
>Ga0098045_1000587_pt1 | contig 14183 bp, 19 predicted proteins | sample 11_taG_FD_77071 | JGI IMG/M metagenome (GOLD analysis project Ga0098045, IMG submission 77071) | Marine viral communities from the Subarctic Pacific Ocean - 11_ETSP_OMZ_AT15265 metaG | ecosystem: Environmental > Aquatic > Marine > Oceanic | place: Pacific Ocean | collected 2015-01-16 | reverse complement strand
TACAAGCCACCTCAATAGGCTGAGTGTACTGACCATTGGGTGCTTTACTAAATGCAGGTATAACTCTACCAAAGCTACCTTCGGCTGCAGTATATGTATCAGCAGAAGCACTTGGTGATGTATTAGCTACTTGATATGTAAATGTATCAACATCAGATACAGTAATAGTAAATGAACCATTTGGGTCTTCATTTCCTATATCTAAATTTTCTATACCTATAAAGTCTCCAGTTGCTAATCCATGGGCAACTGTAGTATTAACTGTAACAGTTCTTGATCCACCGGGTCTAGTAGCTGATCCTATATTTCTTGATGAAAAGAACTTCTTGCACTCAAGTGGAGCTTGCTCATCTCTAAATAGTATAATCTTATTTAATACTTGTAATAACTGAGATGCCACAGGAACAGTCTCACCTTCCTCAAAAGACATATTAAACTTTGTCTTATTGTTAACATTAACTGCAACTGCATTTGTTACACTAGATAGAATAATAAATTCATCAGTAGATACAGAGTTATCACTAAATCTACAAGATGATGTTACCTCAGTATTTGTTGCATCATTTAATGTTAGCTCTACTGATCCACCTGCATGGGGTAGAAAAAGATGGTCACTAAGTTCTGCATAGTTAGAAGCACTACCATATGTGATCGGATCATTAGGGAATGCTTCCCAAGTAAGTACAATACCTTCTGCGACATTGAAGGATGTAGCAGTAGTGGTAAAGTCAAAGTCAAATGTAGTAGCGGTTACAGCAGTAATAGTCTGCTCACCATTTGGTGGAGCAGGATCAGCGCCACTAGCTTTCTTTATACCTTCTATGACTACCTTGTCTCCTACGACAAGACCATGTTCAGTTGATCCTGTTGTAATGGTTACGACATTAGCACTTACTGTGGCTGCCGATATAGTAAAAGGTAATCTTAATACTGTACCTGCACTTTCTTCAGCAGTAGTAGGTAACCTAACTGCATTACCAGCTACAGTAAATGGGGATACAATATTAGTTATACCCTTACGAACTTGCCACTCACCATTGAGGTCAAGTCTTCCATTTACACTAGAGCTAAGAAAACCTCTCTCTAGCTGATCTGGGCGCAGACGATTATTGTATCCCTTGAAGCCTAAGTCTAAGTCTTCGAGAGTACGATCGTCATTGTTACCATACTTGTCGTACCTAGCCATTTATTATTTACCTAATCTTTTCCTAAGTATTTGACCTTTGCTCTTCCCGGCTTTTGCCATTCTTTGACTAGGGCTAAGTCTATCCTTGCTTGGTAGTAAACTTCTAAGAAATGAACTAGCGCCTTTTTGTTTCACACTAGATAAGTCTTTATTAATTTTATTTGCTTCCTTAGTTGCAGGTGTATCTTTCTTAGGTTCAGCCTTAGGTTGAGCCTTAGGTTCAGTCTTAGGCTCAGTCTTAGTTTCTGTTTTAGTTTCAGTCTTAGTTTCTGTTTTAGGTTGTGTCTTAGGCTCTGTTGTAGGAAGTTTCTCATAACTTAAACCTTTTTCTTGTGAGTATGTAAATCCATACTTACTAGGGTTTTTAGATTTTAGAGCTTGTAAATCCTTATTCCAAGCTCTTAGTGCTGCCCCTACATTATCAAAGCCCTTCCAAGAATCCTTATTCATTGAATTTGGTTTCCTAGCCTTTAAGGCTTTCATTGCATCTTTATATTCTTTTTCTGTCATGATGTTATATTATTAAATTATTAGCACTTCCATCTTCGTAGTGCTAGTGCTTTACGAGTTGGTCTACCCTTTGAATCTTTCATTGGGCCTTTGACACCAGACATTCTGGCACAAAATGATTTCTTCCTAGCCTTGGCTTTACCCTTTGGGTTAGAAGATGTAACTGGAGCTTTTAAATTAGCACCAGTCTTTCTTTTGAAGTAAGCTCTGCCTGCGGCAGTTAGTCCACCCTTTTTACTTTTGTGTTCTTTTCTCATTCTTCTTCTTTCTAAAAATGCTATCGTAGTTTTGTTCGTAGAGCTTTTGATTATAGCCCTTCTTTGGTTGCATGCCCTTGCCCATTACTTCTTTCTTTTGTGTGAATATGGTATTCTCTTACTACTTGTTTTGGTTCTGCGAAATTTAGTTTTTTCGGATGAAGACATTTCTGATTTAGTCTTTGGAGTTTTCGAGCTAACTCTCTTCGAGGGTCTACAGGCTGGATATGATCTCTTGCTTCCTTTGGCTGACTTTCTTCCACAAGGCTTACCGGTTTTTATATCTACCCATTTCTCTTGATGCCATCTCCTAAGACTCATACCTTCTTTCTTTTACTATAACCTTTGGCAGTTTTCTTCTTACCACCGGGGCCTTTAACTTGTCCCTTACATACACGAACTGCATATGAGTTAGCATAAGCTGATGGATATACATCATACTTTCTTTTGGCGGCTGCCTTACCTCTTGCACATAACTTGCCCATTATTTCTTTTTCTTCCTTACCTTTCTTAGATCAGCACCTGTAATCTTGTTACGAGGTTTTGCTACTCTAGCTAGTTTCTTTTGTTTAGCACTATACTTACTGAATGGCATTAGCACTTACCTTTCTTCTTTCGCATTGTTTTCTTTGAAGGTGGTCTACCTCTTTTACTTCCATATGTTCCTTTTCCTTGTGGCATAATTATTTTCCTTTGTTTTTAAAGTAGCAGAATGCTACAAAAATTCCTAATATAATTGAAGTAACAAAACCTGCATCTGCTGGTTCTGGAACTGATGTATAATCAACACCAAACCTATAATCTAGTTCACCCCATCCATATTGAATTGAGTCATACTCAATGCCATCCCAATCATTGCGATTTAGCAATGGCACAAAGTAATAATACTCTTGTGGCTCTGGTTCTATGATTGGGCTGTAGTGACTCATTTCTTAAAAAGGGATGTAAAGATTGATGCAAATTCCTTAAATAATTTCTTTATAAAATTATCCTTTGGTAAGAACATCATTATAATAGATATTATACCAATGTATGCAAATGCCATAGCCATCAGATCATCTTTGTAGTGAGTTAAAATAAATTCTATCATGATGTTGGAGATACTGGTCTTACACTTGAGTGAGGTTTAACATCATCATCAAAGCTATCGAAAGGTGTTTCTACCTGTTCTATGGCATCAGATTTAGCCTCAGATTGCTCTGTATCGCCTTTTGATTCTTCTTGAGGGTCATCATTAGACTTGACTTCCTCAGCCCCTTCAGTAGGCTCTGAGGATGATTTATCCTCTTTTGACTCTGACTCTTCTGATTTTGGTTCTTGGGGTTCTTCAGTTTCTGAAGGCTGAGAAGCATTATCGGAGGAATTATCTTGCGAAGAAGACGAGGTTTCAGGTGTGGTGTCCGAAGACTCAGCAGATGGTGTGGAAGTCTGTTGTGGTTCGGAAACCTCTGCTACGAAAGACTGAGCCTCAGCAACCTTCTCAGCAATAACCTCTTGTCCCCAATTATTCAGAACAGTAAAGTCCACAAAGTTATCAATAAACTGTGGGACTTCAAATCTTTCGTCTACGACATCTTGGGCAACCTCAGCTACGAATATCTCAGTACGATCCTTAGCAATATCTACTTGAGTTACTGCCGCAGTTGATACTGCTACAGTTCCTGCCGCTCCCAACTGAGATACTTGGGTTACTACAGGCAAGTCCTTAATTCTATCTATAAGAGATTTTTTAAGCGCCTTAGCACCTTCCCTAGCAGACTCTTGAGCTTCTTGTATATGCTCACTAATATCTTCGTTACTCTCTGAGCTAAGCACTTGGCTGATTGAGTCCCGGAGAGTTTGCAGTTCTTTTCTTGCTTGTTTTTTGTCCATTTACAAATGTAACACTCTTCCATGATTATTTACTTACTGCTGCTGATCCAAAGTAAAAAGATATAATGCTGATAACAGCAGTCTTAATCTCTGGTAAAATTATATATCCATGTAGGGTTTGGTAATTTGTACCCTTAAAGATTCCAAACCAATTACTGTAGTCAGTAGCTATTGTAACCCCTGAATCACTATTTGCTAAAATAAATGGTGCAATAATTACTCCAAACAATACTGTTAATACTATAATTCGTCTAGTCCAAGCACCAAAGGCATCTACCCTTTTTGCCGCCGCATCTGCACTTTCGTCCGATGCTTTTTGTTTTTTGATCAAGCCCTCAGTAACTGCTGCTTGATTCTGTACTAATGTACCTACTAGTTTAAAGATGAAGCCACTAGCTCCACCACCTAACATTGCTAATAATTCTGGTGTCATTTTTTTAACTCCTTTGCTATTTTTATAATTGATAAAATCATATACACCAATGTAGCACCTGCTACTGCGATTGATGACATGGTATCAATACTTGATAACTCAAAACTAATGAGAGTTCCGATTGCTCCAATAGTTGTTCTATAAATTGATTCTTCCATCATGAGAATACTACAAAGGGGTTATAAAATTGTATTGAGCCTGTAGGTGTTCCACTCTCGTCTAAATTTGCTTGGTTTTCACCAAAGAATAAACCTATACCCAAAGTGTCTGTAGATTCATTTAATGTAATTTCTTTCTCTATTTTTCTGAACTGTCTGTGATTAGAAGTATTTACATAATCAATACTATTAACTTCCATAGGGTCATTCCATCTTAGTGGATAGGTTAAAGGTGTACCACCTTTTGTTGCAGAAATTCCAGACCATTGTTGTATGCTATTTAATCCTGCAGCCATACCACCTGTAACTAAGTTTATTGTATCCTCATCTCTTTTTACAACTATAGCATCTATAATTGCTTGAACAGGCCCATTAGTTTTAAGATATACACCACCACAATTCCTTGCCCTAAAGTCATCATCCTCTGCTACTCTTACATATGCTCCGAACTTAACTTTGGTTGCACCATCTGGTACTGATACACCTTGCCACCATTCACTTCTACACCAAGAGCCACTATCAGGAAATGCTCCTGCAGGCTCGGTTTCAGACATTCCCACTAGTGGTATATTCCCTGCTGTTCTAGAATTATCACGATTTGCTTTATCTCCTAAATTATCCGGAAAGTTAGTTCCTGTTCCAAATATTTTTAATACTTTTTTTTGGTCTCCTAATTCACCTCCACCTAAATCCTTAAAGCCGGGAAAGTTTGCTAAGAAGAAATTATTTGTCGAAACCTCAAAAGAAAAATTTGATACATACAACTGACCAAAGTGAGCCCAATTACCATCAAAGTATAATGCACCATTAAAGGAAACACCAAATGGTGGAGATTCTACTACATCAAATGTAGGATTCTCTAAGGCATTACCCGGAATACTAGGTATTAACTCATTACTGCCTGTTGGTCTTCCATCATTGAAAGCACAAGCTAATGACCCATTGAGGACATTGACAGTCGGTTGTGTTGTAATAGACATTACTGTGTAAACTGAGAGGCTGCTACAACTGCATCTGAGCCAACTCTAATGAAGTTAGCGGCTTTGGCAGTTTGTATATCCCAAGTATATGAATTACCTGCATAAAGGATATGACCTACAGTTGCTGAAGGTGTTTCGTTGTTATTGTATGTTACATAGACATCATTGTCTTGAACATCTAATACGACAAACTTTGTATCCTCATGGAAGGTATATCCACCACTCTCTAGCTTAATGACACTACTAGATACTGTAAGCATCTTCATGTTGCCTGCACTTGAGTTAGGCTTTGGATATAGATTTACTACTAATGAATTTCCCATAATTTTTATCTGGTTGATCTGTTTACATAAGTTGATATCTTATGATTTAAAGAGTTGTTATTGTTTATTATATCAATTCGTTCAAGCTCTGTTGCTAGGAACAAATCAGCTTTCTGTTCTTCAAAGGCTGCCTTGTCATGCTGACCATCCATTCTGAGGAAATCAGCATATACTGCATGAGCAGTATAATTAAAAAATTCGTTTGGTATCTGTTGATTTATAGTGCTTGTTAAACTGTCTATTACTTTTCCAAAGTCATCTAAGATTGGTTTCTTATAAGTAACATATGCCTCATTATTCGTAAAAGAACTATTTAATACATTGGCCCCAAATGAATCAGCATAAAAATCATATTCAGTAGCTGATCTATTTAAGAAAGATTGATTGCCATGAATGCGAATAAAGTCGTTAATTGTTTCTTTTTGTTCTCTTACTGTTGATGATTCTAATAATTCATATGTTTCATCATATGGCACTATTTGCTTTGCAGTAAGTCTAGTTGCCGATACAGTATCATTACTCCACTCCTTAACATCTATTGGTGATCCATACTGAATATAATTACCTTCTGAATCAACATCAACTTGTCGTGAAAAATTTGAAGCAAAACTAACAGTAACTATATCTGTCAAAGCATCCTTAGTATAAGCTATACCAGCAAGTTGCCATCTACCATCAGTCAGTTTTTGAAAACCTAAAGACCTTAATGAACTAGTATTTTGATTTATAGGAACATAAAAGTCAGAAGACTCACCAGTTGAAATATTATGAATGTAAGTCCCATATTTATAAAAAGGGACATCATAAAGACCAGTTCCACCTACAACAAAATCACTTACTGTTCTTTGTTCGCCTACTACCACATACCTATCCCACATGGGGCTAGTATTGTAAGCCATAGTTAATCTACGATTAGTTAAGTCAACCAAGTTCTGAGTCTCTTCTGTGGTAAAATCATTTACCCCTGCAAGAGCTTTAATGGTGTTAAATAAATCTAGATTTTTGCGAAGTATCATTATGCTTTATTCGGTGATAGGTCTTTGTGCTTCTTGTTGAAGTATTGTAAAAATTCTTTAGATAAGACAGTTTCTGATCCATACTTCTTAACTAATCTAAAATAATCCCTAGCCGGGATCGTAGCAACACACTTACCTAATGTGGGGTGTGTCTTACCGACATTTTCTCTAGCTTCTTTACGAGCTATATCGGTTCGTTGCTTTTCAGTAGCCGCTTCCTCAATAATAGCTTTATTGATGATGTCAGCCATTGCTTGGCAATGTTCTCCCTCGTCTATTTTCTTATCTTTGAAGTGAAGTATTTCCATTATAATCCTGCAGGTTTAGGGCCATTAGCCAATGAAATTGGATCAAATAATTGGAAGTACAAAATCCATCGACCAGCAGTTAAATCAGAAAGAGTACCAGTGAATCCTATGTATATAGTATCAGCTACTGATACTGCAGGTGAATAAGCCGCATAACTTCTTTCTTGTACATTATTAGCTTTATTATTATAAAGAGCTAAAGCTGCGGCTGCTCCATTTTCTGCATCTGTCCCACCAGTTAGTCCATCTAATCCAGAGTTACTATCAGTTATAAAATGAGCTAATGATTGACCATAAGCATTACCATTATTTACTAATGAGTATCCAGCAACTCTATTATCAAATTCAGTATTAGTTAAAAGAGCTGATGTTGTTCCACTCATATCAGCTAATGTAGCTGTATTCTCATCTATTGTATTGCAATAAAAAGTTAAGTCACTTGCTCCAGAAGTTGCTTCTACTGTAGTAATTCCTGCTATTTGCATAAATGAACCCTTGGGGATTCGCATAATAATTTTTTGATTATCTGCACCAAAGACTTGTGAAGGATTAACAGTCGATCCAGTTAATGCTCCACTAGTTGACAAGAAACCGGGATTCTTTAAATCCTGATAATTAAATTCAAATGTATGTGTTATTCCTCCTCCGAGGTTACCTGATTGTAATAAAGCCATTTTTTATATAAATTAAATTGTTAAAAAAGGGTGGCAGGTAGATGCCTACCACCCTAGAAGATTATTTATTAACCTGAGAAGTTGTCTCCAGCTGTTGGGTAGTATTCAATGAATACACGAACCTTACCAGCAGTAGCTAATGCTTCATCAGCTTCACCAGCTGATAAGAATGTAGCACCTAAGTCAGTAACAGCAGTTCCACCGAAACCATCGTCACCAGTATTGGTTAAGATTGTTCCAAGAGCTACTTCTGTAGCTGCAGGGCAAAGCTCTGCTGATGCGATTAATCCATCAGCATCGGCAGTATCACCTATAGTTACAGCATAGCTTGTGTAATCAGTTGAACCACTATTATCTGCAGGAACATGTTGGTCTACGACTAAAGCAGCCTTACCAATTTTACCTGTAAGTTCTGCTGAGTTGAACTGAATGTCAACTGCACCACCAGTAGGGACATCACTTGCGATGTCAATACTACCTTCGTAGTTGAATCCAAGAGCGAGAGTTTCTAGGTTAGAAACTTTTTTAAGTTGAATAGCCATAATATTTTACCTCCTTTAATTATTTGATAATACCATGAGCCGCTGGAGCATAAACACCAAGTGTCAATGCACAGTCAACAAATCCTCGTTCACCACCACCCATGTTAGGTAGGCGAGATGATCCCATAGGGATAAGCTCGTGAATACCATAGTAGTCAGGGTTGATCATATAACCACGATCGTGATTAGTTGTTTCACCTGAAACTGTCTCTGGGTTAGTAACCGGGTTCATGTTTACGATAGAAACAATACCGAAGTCTGATTGGTAAACTTCAACAGATAGTTTGATTGAAGAGCTATTACCATCATAGTTCACATTACGAACTGTAGCAGTTTGGTCACCTAAGCGAGCATAGTCTGCGATTTGTCTACGAAGTGATGTATCAGCGATAAGTGTAAGATTGTTCGCTTCACCATTCGCACGATAGATTGAGCGAATAAGTGTATTGAACTGAGTCTCATCAATGCTTGAACCATTTTCATCAATAGATGATGCAGGAGTTTCATACTCAGCAGGGATGTCAGCATTAGCGCCATCCAAGAACTTACCAAGTCCTCGCATTTTGTAAGGTGCTGCACCTGTTTCTGCTTGACGATCATTGTCGGAAAGAATTGTTGCTTCAACATCTCTCTTCAATTCACGAATAGCTTTTGCTTCAGCTTGTGCAACTTTAGCAGGGCCTACAGAGTCAACAGCTTCCTGTAAATCGGAAACCATGAAGTCTCTGCGAAACTTCTGAATGTAGTTGCCAAGACGAGCGCGGCTTGCGAATTGGTCTGTGAATGTTGTAACATCTGCGCCTTCACTAACACCTGCGGTTGTAGGATCAGCGAGACCATCGACAGTCCACTCAACAAATGTAGCATTAGCTTTTTGTTTGTTGGCAGACGAAAGAGCTGGTGTTTCTTCTGGAGCAAGGATAGTTAAGACATCTGTCAAATCCTCACGATTGGAAACACTTGGCCCTTGGGTTGTAACTGGCTGTAAAGCCGGGTTGAATGTATCTGAAATAGCCATTTTTATTTATGGTTTATATTATTATTGTTTTGCGAGTTGAGTTGCACGAAGTTTGACGAAATCATCTCTAGAGCCACTTGCCTTAAATCTATTGGATAGGTCAGCTAAAGCCTTTTTACTCTTTCCAGTACGATTGATCTTGGGTGCTGATGAAGCACTTGTCTTTGGTGGGTTTAATTGCACACCAGAGGCAGAATCAGTTACAAGTCTACGACCATACATACTATTCGCTGCATGAGCCATTAAGTATGGTAGTTGAGCAGACACCGAAGGATCAATTGATTTTACAGAGTCTTGAAGTGTTTTAAACCTCTCGTCACCAATAATTGATTCATAGTGTTTTCTCGTATCGTTATCTTCACCACTTAACCAAGGCAATTCATCAATTGCTTGTCTTTGGAAACTTTCGGCTGCATGGTTGCTTTGCTCAATTGATTGAATCCTTTGTAGCTGATCCGGAAGGAATGCATCACGAGACTTTCTCGCTTGAAGTAAACTTTTGCGAACTTGTGCTTTAGTAACTTCTTTTCCTTCCACTTCTGTTACAACATCGTCAGCAGAGTATCCATCTGATTCAAAAAGAATATCTTCAGCCCATTCAATAATATCGTTAACTTCAGAAGACTTCTTTTGAAGGTCTTCTACATTTTCAATATTAGAGTAAGGATTGTCTTTTATTTCTTTTGGTTTTGATAAGACACTTTGATTATCTAACTTTGTTTGTAACTCAGCTAATTTTTCTTCAGCCAATTTTCGTTTGGCAGTTAATTCGCCATAACGAGCAACAGCTTTGCTGCCTAATTGTTCTGATAACTCTCTGAGTTCTGTCTCAGACATATTGTCCAAGTTGTACTTTGAAAGAACATCTGAAGATTCTGCTTCTTCAACTTCCTCGACCTCTGGAGATTGTGCTATCTCTTCAGTTGATTCTACTGATTCCACTTCGGCTTCAGCCGGCTTTTGGACTTCCTCACTAGGAGTTTGTCCCAACCTTAGACCTGCGAAGGCATCGGGTGATATGTTGTCCACAGTATTTTTTTCTGACTCTGCGATGTCAGGAGCGATTTCTTCTGTCATAATTTTCCACTTTCTTTGCGCCAAAGCGATTGCGAATAAATTTATTATAACACACTAGCCAAACCTTCTTTTGAGGGTCTCATGATCTGCCATCTGTAATAGCTGATCATATGCTAGAATCTTACCACTTACTTGGTGTAAGTTATCATAGTCTGCTTTATAAAGTTCACCAATTGATTCTTCTCTTAGTTGGTGTACTGTGTTTATGAAAGTATAAAAACTTTCGTGATTTGCTAGTGATTGTAGTGCTTGTTCTAAGTCCATATTACATATTTTGTGTATCAACATTACCCATAGCCGCAGGCTGTGTGCCAATCCTACCGACTTGTGCATTCTGTGCTTGTTGCATCATAAAGGTATATTGCCCTTGATACTTCTCAAGTCTCGCCCTAAACATTTCATCTTGGGCTAGTCTTTGTTGAACATCAGGCTGTGATACATACTGCTGAATAATCTGCATTGCTATTTGAGCGCCATTCGGTCTAGCAGGCATTTCAATACCAGCGAATATCTTAGATAGATCATCAGTTACTTGTTTCACTACTTGTTGCATTGAATCTTCTACTGGTTGTAGAATCTGATCAGCTAACACCGGGTCGACAGAGTTGGCGATAACTGTAAGCAATTGATCCACATTGATGCGACCATTCCTATCTAATGCAGTTAGTGCTTGTATCTGAGCTAGTTTCTTTTCTTGTGTTTCAGGATCAGTGTTAAGTACATCGTAGGAAATGGTAACATCAAAATTCTCATCAGGATTACCTTTACCAAATGTCTGTGGATCAGGAGAACCAGTTACCCTAAAGAATACACTATCAGGGCCAAATCTTTGGAAACACTTGTATGCTAATTTAATTACATCAGCTGAGTGTTTAAGGAACTTATTTACTAAGAACTGTAGCTTGAGTTGACTGATAGGTGATTGATCTAACCCCATAAGTCTGTCAGCTTGTTCTTGTAATGTTTGTTCAATCTCTATTGATCCTGTAGGTGCTGGAGGTGTTGGGCCGAAGTCCAAGTCACCCTTTCTGCGATAAGGTATGTATCGTCCGGGGCCATAGTCAGTTGGAGCTTGTCCAACAGGATGTATGATCGGCGGCAATGTTGCGAGTGAGTTTCTATCAACTCTTGAGTCCCTCTCTACTTTTACTTGGTTTTGTATACCACGAAGTAGATCTGGTGCAGTCATTGTATCATACAATCTCTTAGAATCCTCAGATAATTTAGTTACCACGATAGGGTAGTCCTCATATCCATTGAGTAATTCATGTATCGCATAAGCTGGAATGTCACCATCTCCACTAAATTGTTTATGGAATACAGTAAAATAGATTCCTTCTGAACCATCCTCTGGGTCAATCAATCGCTGATATCCATAAATTAATTCTATAAGTTCTTCAGCTTCGTAGCCATAGTCTTGAATTAAATTACTTCTACGACCTTCTTGCTGCTTCTCAATATCAAGAACATCAACACCACGATAGTTGTCGATCATCTCTTGTACGAACTTAGCATCCCATCCATCAGTAAGAACTTTTTGTTCTAACTCTTGTGGGGTATAAAAATTTCTCCAAAAACAATATGGTGCTTTCTGTGGGTCAGTTACATATGGTGGGAAGAAGAAGTCAAAGTCCGGGGCTAGGGTTCTAACCTCTGGAGCATTTACTGTTCGTCTTACGATAGGTAACTCAGCTTCACCTTTTTCTCTTAAATCTTCCAATGCTTTGATAGCTCTCTTCTCAGATAGTCCATCAAAGGTTTGTTGTAATAAATTAACTAAAGCCATTTCGTCTCTACCATCTTGGATAGCTTCTGCTATCTCTGGAGACATTTGTGCTATTTGTGTAATATCTAACTTTTGTAAGAACTTGCGATCTTCTCTCTGCCAACCTACATGAGATATTAGGATACCTCTTTCTAGTAAATAGTTAGCACCTAGCTCCATCTCTTTCTCAAAGCGATCAATGTATCCAGAGCTAATCATCCATTTCAAGAAACTACCAACAACCTTAGAGCGAGCTATATCTGTTACCTCTACTGGGAATGCAGATACATTTGCTTTGTTCAAAGATGAGATAACCAATGCTACTAGCCTTTGGATTCTTTCATCAATAACATGAGCTTCCATATCTGAAGCACCTTCCCATGGGAAAGCATCTGCTCCATGTTTGCGATGATCCCGGCTTTTACCTGCCCAATAGTTTCTACGATTATCGTAGGAGTCCCTACATAAATCAAAGTATGGTTCTAATTCATTGACTGTTTGCTCATAAGCATTTCGTAAATGATCAATGTTTGGTGTCCCACTATGGTATGTGAGTGTTTCAGAAATTTCTTCTTCTTCCATATGCTTTTATTTTATCACAAGTATCAAACTATCTTAGGGTCTATCATAACATATCTGTCATCTATTTCTTCTTCTACATGAATAAAATTGCCTGCCTTTATCAGATGAGCATATTTTCTATTCATCTTTACAGGTACAACACCATTCTTTTCTTTGATATGTACAAAACAAAATTTAGGGTTTGGGGCCATGTTTCTTACTCTACCTCTGTAGACTCTAGCCTTTGGTACAGCCAATGGAATACAATCATCCATTATCTCTTGCCCTACTTCATCTATCCAAAGATTCTTACCCTTACCGGTTATTGACTCTTCAGTTAAATGATTAAATGCTATTTCTTCTGCTTGCTCAAAAGGAATGTCATATTCCTTTGCTATTTGGGTTAATCGTTTTTTTGCCACTAATATCCTCCTGTGTTTTTCATACTTGTTTGCATAGCTCTGTTCTTCACATGGTCAGGGCCTTCTCCACCATTCATCATCCTAAGATATCTTATTACATCAAAAAAGTCTTTAAGTGCCTCATCGGCTTTTCCATTACTACCATAGTTTATGAGTGATTCAATGAGGTTGCCACAATCTTCGTGTACATAACACCTTGGTCTATTAGCTTCATCTATGTTTGCATTTGGATTATAACTAAACCATTCGTCTAGTGCATTGATTCCTACCTCTTCCATTCTACCATCACTTGCAAGGAAGTTCATACCATAATCATCAAAAACTCTGAATAAGTCCTCATTATTCTCATTCTCCTTTGCAAAGAAGCGAGAGTCACCGATTCGCTCGAATACATTTATACCAAGGTCTTCCTCTGTTTCCCTAAACATATTACTGTAACCTTCTACATCTAATCCTATCTTTTTAGATGCAGGGCCATACCTCCACTTCGGGTCACCGAAGATCGCCCACTCTCCATATACTAATCTTTCCGGAAACTCCTTACGAATATACACCTCACCCTTTTCATTTACTGCTGCCCATATCGCAGTATAGTTTCTAGCACCAGCCGGGTCAACTACTTGGTAACAAGTAAACTCATTCTTATTACTGATATCTGGGAACTTCATACCATACTTGTTTGGCTGATCCCCCAAAACATTTACCTCTGTATTGAATAATGGTAATAATGTAGTCATTGATTTGACTGGCACACCATATGCTCTAACTAGTATCTGCTCTTCTGTAGAGTTTATCAAATCTTTGGCGATACGATCATATCCCCCAAAGGGGTTTTCGTCAGAGTGAAGGTAAACTATAGATGCATCTCTTTCTGTACTATACTGCTTTACTGGTAATGGCTTATTATTTAACAACTCAGCTTGTCTTGTTTCTAGTGTTTCTGCTCCTTTTAGATACTCTGATATAAAAGGTGTATACCCATCAATGGGTGTAAATCCAATCAATAGTTTGGAATCCCTTGTTGCTAGACGAAATCGTAAGGTGTTTACCAAGGCTGCATCTCCAAGATACTCATCTAACC
>Ga0098045_1000572_pt1 | contig 14317 bp, 18 predicted proteins | sample 11_taG_FD_77071 | JGI IMG/M metagenome (GOLD analysis project Ga0098045, IMG submission 77071) | Marine viral communities from the Subarctic Pacific Ocean - 11_ETSP_OMZ_AT15265 metaG | ecosystem: Environmental > Aquatic > Marine > Oceanic | place: Pacific Ocean | collected 2015-01-16 | reverse complement strand
TAAATGTCAGATAACCCATACAATCAAAAAGTTATAAATAATAAGATAATAAGAACATTCGAAAAAAATGTTCTTAGTTTACACTTGATATGGCATAGAGATAAACAAGATCGATATGTCAAAATTCTTGAAGGTGTTGATTGGCAATTACAGTTTGACAATCGAATGCCTGAAAAATTAGTAGTAGGTAAAATCTATTACATACCAAGAATGATGTATCATAGAATAATAAAAGGAACCAAAGATTTGGTTTTAGAGATAGAAGAGAAGTAATGGATTATAGAAAACTATACAGCGCAATGTCAGATGCACTCGCCGAAGTTCGTTCTCCTAAAAAAGAGAATGATGAATATAATGACGAGTCTGGTATGGCATTGACACAACTTCAAACAGCAATGGATGCTGTCAAAGAATTAATGCCTATTGTAAAATCAATGGATAATTTACCTGAATGGGTTCAATCCAAACTTACAAAATCTGTTGACTATCTCGATACAGTACGTGATTATCTAAAGTCCGAAACAAAGAATGGTGAAATCCAAGAAAAGGCAGTTTCACAATCACAACAAAAATTAATGGCAATGGCATACGCATTGAAAAAAGGTGAGATGGATCCTAATGACGCATCGGATGAAGTCAAAAAACTTGCTGACTCAATGTCTATGAAAGACCTAAAAGATTTTGCTTCAACAAAGCATGATGAAATACCTAGTAAAATAAAAGAAGAAATTAATCCAGCAGATGATGCCGATAAATTAAAAGATGCACAAATGCAAAAGAGATTAGCACAGGCACAAGCACAGGTTGCCAGATATCAAGAAGTTATACAAAGAATTACAAATATCCAAAACGCAAAAAAATCCCAAAATAAAAAAGGAAAAAAATAATGAAATATTTAGATAGCAAACCACAATCATTAGAAGAAACAATTGTAAATCAATTAAGTGGTGATATCCATGAATCAAAAGACATGAATAATATGTGTTGTAAAAATTGCGGTGATATGTTTGGTAAACCAACTAATGAAAGTTCTTGTCAATATAACGCATATAATCCAGAGGGTAAAAACTGGATAGAAAAAGAAAGTTACAAAGAAGAAGTTGAACTTGATGAGAATCTCGAAGAAAATGATAAACTAATGATGTTAAAACTCACAAACAAAGCATTGAATGCCATTGCTAATTCACCAAAACAGAAAGAAATAATCAAACAACTGAATGTATATCGTAAGAAACTTGGTATGGAACCTTTGAAAGAAGAAGTTGAACTAGAAGAAGTTACAAATGAAAAGGGTGATCTAAATACTGCCGCTGACGATTTTGAAAAAGCGGCAGGTAAGCAACTTATGGACAAGGCAAAGTTTTTAAAAATTGCCGCTTTACTTCGTAAAGGTGATACCAAAGCAGTTGCTAAAATTGCCAAGTCAAGTACACCTAAATCAAGACTTGCAATTGGTGACTACATGGCAGATAACATTGGTCCCAAAAAAGCATCAAAGTTATTAGGTTTTAAAGTTGAATCGGTTGAACTAGAAGAAGCAAAGGTTGAATGCCCTGAATGCGAAGGTAAAGGTTGCAATCATTGTGATGACAAAGGTTATCATATGAAAGAAGAATTCATAACTGAAGAAGAAATTGATCCGCAAATCAAAAGACTTTTTCGCATGGGATTGGTAAACAAAGACGAAATGCAAAAAGCACTTAGAGCGTTCAAGAATCCAGAAAAGTCTATGCAAAACAAAGAACTTCGTGCTGTTATGATGAAGGTTCTTCAAAAAGTATTGAAGACAGTTGAAAACGATCCATCATTATTTCAGAAAATGAAAGGTTCATTAAAAAATGTTAGTGAAACTGTTATCGATGAAAAACTTGACCCTGTAAATAAAAAGGCAGTCAAAAAAGATTTTGATGATCGTAAAGACAAAGATATTGACAACGACGGTGACGTAGACGATTCAGATGAATACCTACACAAAAAAAGAAAAGCAATATCAAAAGCAATGAAGAAAGAAGAAAAACTTCAAAAAATAAATGATAAAATAAAAGAAAACAAAGCAAAATATGATGGCAGAACTCGTGATGGTAAATCATTTGTTGAAAGAATTACTAATAATAGACTCAAAAGAGAAGAAAAAAAAGGTAATGATGATCAAGAAAAGAAAACCATGACAGATAAACCTGCTAATCAAATAAAAATTCATGGAATTTATAAATAATCAAATAAAGAGAGGAATAATATATGTCACTATGGACAATGACCGACGATTCAAACGGTAAACCAAAATCTATCGCACAATCAGGTGTTGCAGATGATGTAGTAGGAAACATTTATGGTGTTGATACTAACGAAACTGCCGCACAGGATGGGAAACTAACTCATGCTGGTTGGGTAAAAAGAACATCTGGAACAGGTGGACGTGCTGGAAGAGTTTTTCAGGAAGTATTAGTTGCTGCAAGTTCTATAGGTTCAGATGCTGAAGATGTAAAATATCCAGACGCATTGATATCAATTACATCACAACCATCAAGCAAATCAGTTGCCGCACCTGCTGCCACTACTTTTACAGTTGCCGCAAGCACAACTTCTGGAACGCTTACTTTTCAATGGCAAGTTGATACCGGTGGCGGTTTTGGAAATGTTAGTGGATCACCTTATTCTGGCGAAACAACAGCAACTCTTGCGATTAGTGATAGTTCAGGGTTAGATACTTACGAGTATCGTTGTGTAGTCTCAGTAACAGGTGCTGATGATGTAAATTCAAGTGCCGCTACTTTAACAGTTACGTAATTTGAGAATATAAATAACTTTATTATTAAAAGGATTTGGAATGTATGATATGATGCAGATGAACAATATGACAGTGAAAAGTGAAAAAGTAGACAGAAAATCAATTCGATTCACTCAGATACAAAAGAGAAGAAGAGAATTAGAAAAAGACATACAAGAGATTGACGAGAATGTGAAAAAGATTGATCAGACTCGTCATTCTCTTATACAACAGAAACAAGCAATGCAAGGTGCATTAGCGTTATGTGATGAATTTCTTAATCCCGAACCTTCTGAAAAGGTTATATTAGGAAATTCAAGAGGTAAGTAAGAAATGGCAGATAAGAAAATAACACAATTAACTGACTTAGGAACTGGTATTGCTTCCGAAGATTTGTTACACGTAATTGATGACCCATCTGGTAGTCCAGTAAATAAGAAAATTAGTGTTGCTAACATTTTTAATCGTGTGCCAACTTGGTTAGGATTAGGTGGAACACCACAAAGTTTAACTGCCGCCGGTGCTGTTGATGTGACATCGGCAATAACTCATGTAACTACTCTTAGCAGTGGTAGCATTGCACTAACATTGGCAGATGGTACAAACGGTCAAATAAAAATTATCACTTGTATAGTTTTTGATACTAATACTGCCGTATTAACACCAACAAGTTTCGCAAACGGTTCTACAATCACATTCAATAGTGTCGGTGACACCGTTGTTTTACTATTTACAAATTCAAAATGGGTTGCAATCTCAAATAATGGTTGTGCAATAGCATAAGGAAAATAACAAATGAAATCATACGAACAAATAAGACAAGATTTACAAGAAGTTATGAGCACAAGATCAGACGTTGCCGTTGATGAAAACGGCGGTCTGTTTGATTTGAATGACGATGCTGTTGTTGAAAAACTAAACCAATTTGTAAGTTCAATTGGTATTCGTGAATATATCATTCCCGAAAATGCTGTAAATATTCTAAGAAGCAAACTTGGATTGTTTGGTATTTCTTTCGGTGACGTAAACATGGTTGAAGATTCAGGTGAAATCGAATTACCATTAGTTCAGTATGGTGGAAAGTTTGGAAAAGATTTAGACACTCCTTACGATGAGTTCATAAACGAAGATGAAACTGATAGATCAATTAGTTTTGTTTATGAAAGAACATCTTCCGGAACATTCGCTGTTCTTGCAAGAATAGTTTAATTTTTTCTTATAACTATATTATGAATGGACTTTGATAAATTAACAAAAGATAATATTGATTTCTTTGCAGTAAAAAATTATAGAAATCCACATTGTAGTTCAGAAAAGGAATTCAATGAGGACATGAAAAGATTTCGTTACATCAAAAGACTTCTAAACAAATACCAGTTGACAGGTGATTTAAAAGATAGATTGATATTAAATCATATGATCATACTGAATAATGTTTTTGGTTATGATGCGGCGGCAACTCTACTACTCTTTAAAATAAATCATCAATATTGGTCAGAACTCAAAACTTTTATGATATATTTGAATATGTTGAACGATGGTGAGTTACCAGAAGTTGACATCGATGACAATATAATAAATAGTTTAAAAAACTTATAAATAGTTTTATGAATCGTGTAACAGATTTATTTGCTTCTTATCGTTTTATAAAGTTACTGGTAACAGATTTCAAAAAACTTCCCGGATACAAACTTGGTATCTTTGATGAAAATGGCAATCGAAAAGTCAATCCAGAAACTGGTAAACCAGACAAATTAGAATCATCAAAAGAAAAAAACGCATATACTGTTTTTCATAAATTAGTTTTCAATATAAGAAGAATCCTAAAAAAGATACCATTGATTGGTACCACACTTGGTTCATACGCAACTGCATTATATTTACTCAAAGATACATTCAAAGAATCTGCTGATTTAGAAAATGTATTCTTAGATTACCTACATGAAAATCATAATATAAAATCAGATCTTGTTGAATCAAACGAAATACAAACTTTATCAAAAGGCACATACAAACTCAAAAATGATATAATGTATAAAACCGAGCAAAATGATTATGAATATATTCAAAATGAAAGTTTGGTTTACAATATCGAAAATCAAGAACCCATTGACGTTGTAATGGGTATTGAAATCTTTGAGGTTTTTGATTCAGAAGACAATCCTATCTTTGTATCACTCAAAGATTTAGAAAAAGTATCTGAAGAAATTGCAAACGTAACAGGAACAAGCGTTGCCGGTACAGGTGACGATTCATCGGTAGTTGTAGTTAGAGACAAAAAGAAGCGAAAAAAAGAATTGGAAGTTTTTAAGAGAAATGGCACAGTATAGAATAGATTCAGACCAATATCTTGATCATAACAAAACAACTTTCGAAGTTGTAATGATCGGAGATCAAGAAGGAAATATTGTTAATACCTTTGGTGCCGCATCAAACATAATTATATCTGCTGGTCAACTTGCCGGTTATTCTGGTGTTTCCAAATTTGGATTAGTTGAAGGCACATCATCCGCAGATTTTTGTACTGTGTGGACTCTTGCTGATACCGTTTCAACTTCAACTATTGATTATAGTGCTTTTCCGGGAACAGTCACAGTAACATCAAACGCTTCTGATACTGGTGATATAATAATTGAAGGTTTGGATACAGATTATAATGAAGTTACTGAGACATTATCATTAACAGGAACTTCAACCGCTGGGTCACAAAGTTTTCATAGAATATTCAGAGCGTATTATACTGATAGTAACACAAACGCTTATCCAATAATTGTTTCAATTGGTGGGACAAATGTTACAGAAATTGATGCTCAATATGGGCAAACATTGCAAGCATTTTACACTATACCTGCTGGTAAAACTGGTTATCTTATGCAACTTTCAGCGTCTGCATCAAAAAATCAAGAAACTTTGATTGGTTTATTTCAAAGACCATTTGGGCAAACATTTAGAATTTCTCAAACAATGGCACTTTATCAAAGTAACCAAACTTTAGAATTTGCAATTCCAATTAAATTTGTAGAAAAAACTGATCTTGAAGTTAGAACGAAAGGCGCAACAAACGCAACTATTTCAACAGAATTTAGTTTAGTATTGGTAGATAACGCATAATGAAAAGTTTCAAAGAATACGTCTATTCTTATATTGATCGTAGTGGAGTTGGTGATATACAAACCAAAGTTCCCAAAATGGTCAAACCTAAAAAGAAAAAAGAAGACGAAAAAGAAGATCAAAAAGAATCTAATAAATAGTTAAATGATTTCACATCTTTATGGTCGTGATGGTTTCATCTGGTTCACAGGTGTAGTAGAAGATAGGAACGATCCTGAAAGATTAGGTCGTGTTCGTGTAAGATTATTTTCTTATCACACCGAAGACAAAAGTAAAATACCAACAAACGATTTACAATGGGCGCACATAATATATCCAGTCACCACACCTTCAATGGATGGTATGGGACACACACCTTCATTCTTAGTTGAAGGTTCGCAGGTGTTTGGTTTCTTTCGTGATCCAGATGCTTTTCAAGAACCAATGATTTTAGGTTCGATTCCCGGAGTTGCTTCAAGATCGGCAAACTCATCAAAAGGTTTCAATGATCCAAATGGTATTTATCCTTCAATCACTGGTGAACCTGATACAAACAGATTAGCAAGAGGTGGTTTACACCAATCCGAAATTGAAAAAGCAAATAATTCTACAACCGGCGTTTCATCTGCGGATGGTTCTACATGGGATGAACTTGAAATAGAAAATAATGCTGAGTATCCTAGGAATCATGTATTTGAATCTGAATCTGGTCACGTTGTAGAATTTGATGACACAAATGGTTCAGAAAGAATTCATGAATACCATACATCTGGTACGTTTTACGAAATAGATGCAGACGGAAATAAAGTTACAAGAGTTGTAGGTGACAATTATGAAATTGTTGCCGGTAGTAATTATGTAAATATCAAAGGTAACGCAAATCTAACCGTTGATGGCAATTTCAATTTGAAAGTTGATAAAATGATCCTCGCAAATGATACGACATCATTATCAAAAATATTTGAAAGTATAGTCACTGTTTTAGAAAATATTATAAAAGGTTCAAACTGGGTAGGTAACATGGGTAGTCCATTGTTTTATTTGAAAGAACCAACTGACACGGTAGAACTTCAAAGTTTGATTACTAAGTTGAAAAGTTTGTTGAAGGATTATGAATAATGGCATCTGTTGATATTTGTATACCTTGTATAATTTCAAAAAATTTGAATATAACAACTGAAGAAGTTGCTGAGACATTTACGCAAGAAGAACTTGACAGAAATTTTAGAGAACTGAAACAACTTATTAAAAGTCTAATTGATCAATCTGATAAGTTTGTAAAGCAAAATACAATTGATGTTCAATTTGCACCTTTCGTTATTTTATTAGATTCTTTGAATGCTGTTCTTGATGTGATAGCAGAAGCAAATCCGGCGGCAGTTATATCTGCGCTTAATGAGTTATTGTCAAGTTTGACTGCTATATTATCAAGTATGGCAGATTTGATTTCAATCGGTGCTGATCCAGTTGGTTCTTTAAAGTCATTAGCATTTGGAGATTTCGTAAATGATTTCAATATTGGTATACCATTGAAAATACCGGACATAGACGGTGTGCCTTCATATTTGAAAGGTTTGAATTTTGGTGACATAGGTGAAATACCTTTTCCAGAATGGGATGGTTCAGAAGCACAAACTAAATTATCAGAACTTGTCATGGCAGGTTTTTTACCTTTATTAGATCCTTTGTTTGAACTTATCAAAGAAGTTGAAGACACAATGAAATCTCTTGTTCAAGGTTTATTTTCATCTACAACTACCGCAGTTGCTGCTGGACCACTTGGAGTTATTGCTGAAACGCCAAACGTAATTAGTGGTATAAATGACTTGATTGCAAGTATTCAAAAAATAATATTATTGATACCACCTACAAACTATATCAAAAATAAAATGTCAGGGTATTTTTCTCAAATTAGTTTGGATGAAATAACAATACCATTTGAAGTGCCAATAAAAATTGATTTATCTACATCTTTTGTTGATTGCCTTATAAAAGAAGTAACATCTATATTTTAGATAAAACTCAATTTGTATATTTGTCATTTATTCTTATAAATAATAGTTATGAGTGTAAAGTATGACGCTTCTCTTACAAAAGATTCTGAAAGAAATGCACAACAGTATAAAGATTTGAATCTCAATATGACAAGAAATCCGATTACCGGAGATGTTTCAAAAGTAACAGATGTTCAATCTGTAAAAAGAAGTTTGAATCATTTGATTACTTTGATGCCAACTGACAAACCTTTTCATTCAGAAGTAAGTTCAGGTATTCAAGATTTATTGTTTGAACCAATGGATGGTATCACAGCGAATGTTCTTGCAACTCGTATAGAACTCGTTATAAATAATTTTGAACCAAGAATAATCTTGGCAGGGGTTCGTGTTTTCCCATTATATGATGATAACAAATATCAAGTGTTGGTCGATTTTTATTTGAATAATACACCAGCAGATTTACAAACGGCAGAAATCATACTAGAGAGATTACGATAAATGGCAAAAAATAAAATAACCGAATTAGATTTCGATGGAATCAAAGACAATCTAAAACTTTTTCTAAAATCACAAACAGAGTTTTCTGATTATAATTTTGAAGGTTCTGGTATGAACGTGTTGTTAGACATACTTGCATACAATACACATTATCTTGCATACAATTTGAACTTTTCTTCAAGCGAAATGTTTCTTGATACCGCAGTTTTGAAAAGCACAATTTCTTCTCATGCTAAAACTCTTGGTTATTTACCAAGATCGTCAAAGGCACCGATTGCTTATCTAAATGTAACGATAAACAATCCTGAAGATTTGTCAACTGCTACTATAACAAAAGGTACAAAGTTTTCATCTGATATAAACAATTCAACTTATTCATTTCTTGTAAACGAAGACGTTACAATCAATAAGCAAAATGGAGTTTTAGAATTTTTGCAGTTACCAATTTATGAAGGTACTTTGGTAACAACAAGATATTCTGCGAACTCAAACAATTTACAACAAAAATTTATACTTGATTCTGATAAGGTTGATATTTCAACTCTAAAAGTCTCCGTTCAAAATTCTTTGTCTGATAATACAACAAGAACTTTTACAAGAGTTGAAGACATCACAAATGAAAATAGTGATAGTTTAATTTATTTTTTACAACAAACATCTGGATCATACGAAGTTTATTTTGGAGACGGTATTGTTGGTAAAGCACTTGACAATGGAAACATTATCATTTTAGAATACATCGTAACAAATGAGTTTGAAGCAAACGGTGCATTTGAATTTACATTCTCAGGTTCAATATCTGGTAAAACTGATGTTACAGTAGTAACTTCTGAAATTTCACAAGGTGGTATGTTACCAGAAACAAACGATTCAATCAAAACAAATTCAAGGTTGAATAATACTGCAAAAAATCGTGCCGTTACAACTCAGGATTATAAAACAATTTTATCAAAAATTTATCCAAACGCAAGTAGTGTAAGTGTATGGGGTGGAGAAGATAATGATCCACCTATCTATGGTAAAATATTTATTTCAATCAAACCAAAAAATATTATAACTTTAAATTCTCAGGCAAAAGAAAATATTATTACCGATTTGAAAAAATATACAATTGCCTCGGTGTTACCAGAAATTGTTGACTATGAAACAACAAAAGTTATTTGCACAACATCATTTGAATATGATGAAAAATCAACAATCAAAACAAATGTACAATTAGAAAATGATGTGATTAGTAAAGCACAAACTTACAATACAACACTTTCAAATTTTGGCACATCTTTCAAAAACTCAGTTTATGCAAAGAATTTACAAGATGCTGATGACTCAATCGTATCGGTTTCAAATAAACTAAAGATAATAAAAACTTTCATACCTACTTTGGATAGTAGTTTGAAATACACGCTGGATTTCAACAATCAATTATTTCATCCATCTGCAAGTTACAATGCTGACAATGGCGGTATAGTTTCATCAACTGGTTTCAAAGTAAGTGGCAACACAAACACAATTTTTCTTGACGATGACGGTGACGGAAATATTAGATCCTATTACTTATCAGCATCTGGTGCAAATATAATCAAGAACTTTGTCAATAGAACAGTAGGTACGATTAATTATGTAACTGGTAAAATAGAAATCACACTCAATGTCACAGAAGTTATACCACCTGCTGGTTCTACAAATACAACAACAATCGAACTAACAACAGAACCTGACAATCAAAACATATTTTCAATTAGAAATCAGTTAGTTCAAATAGATTTTGAGAAAAGCACATTTACCTCAAATTCTATAAGTGGATAATTAGATGATTGATAACAAAGTTACATTAGAACATAAGTTATCAAACCTTTTTAAACAAACAACACCAAATGTTGTACAAGAGGAGTATCCCTTATTCCTTCAATTTTTGAAATATTATTATGAGTTTTTAGAGACAGGTGAACTAACAGTCAATGCAGATTTTTCAACGCTTGCACTTGAAACAAATACATCAAATCAAGTTATCAATCAAGATGATAGTTTATTTCTAACAGAAGACTCAAGCATTTTCGTTGTCGGTGAAACTGTTACAGGTTCTACATCAAACGCAACTTCAACTGTTGTTTTAGAAAAAATTATTAATGACAACAAAATATTTATTCGTGCGAATCAAAGGTTTATGGTTGGCGAAACAATCACTGGTTCAACTTCAGGCGCAACCGCAACCGTTGTAAGTTATAAAGGCAATCCAGTTCAAAACATACATCAATTGATTGATTATGTTGATGTCGATGAAACGGTTGATGAATTCCTAAAAAGATTTCGTGATATGTATTTGCAAACAATACCTGAAAATTTAGTAGAAGGTATTGACAAAAGAAAACTTACAAAAAACATAAAAAATCTTTACGAAGCAAAAGGTACAAAAAGAGGTCATGAATATTTTTTCAGAATTCTTTTTGGTCAAGATGTTACAATAGAATATCCGAGAGAAAAAATACTCAAACCATCTGATGGTAGATGGGTAAAAAATAAAGTTATAAGACTGACAGCAGTTGGTGAGTCAAATGCCAATGAAATGGTTGGTGAAAAAATAACTGGTAAAACAACAAACGCAACTGCGGTCGTAGAAACCGTAATTAGTTTTTCTGAAGGTCAAGACACTGTTATTGAGGCAGTGATCGATGATAATTTATCAACTGGGACATTTAGTGTAGGTGAAGAAGTTACGGCAATATCAAATGTCACAGATAGATTTATAACATTCACTGTGAAAGGTATTATCACAGGTGCGACAATTACAGAGTCAGGTCACAACTATAATGTAGAAGACGAAATTGATATTGCGTCTGCCGGAAATGGGTTTGCAAAATTGCAAGTTGGTTTGATCGGTGACGGCGGTATTGACAATTATTTGATTGATGACGGCGGTTCTGGTTATGCAATCGGAGACGAATTGAACTTCAATGAAGACGACACAAACGGAACAGGTGCCGAAGCAAAGGTTCGTGTTGTCGGTGGTTCATTCGCAATGGAAGACGACTATGAATCTTTTACAGGTGACGGTTCAACAACAGTATTCAAATTAAATAGAGAAGTTACTGAATATCAAGTTCAAATTGAATTGAATACTGCTGTTCAATCGTCAGGATTTACAGTCTCAGGCACTAATCTAACATTTTCATCGGCACCTGCAAACTTAGATAACATCAAAGTTACATACACAGATACACAATATATGAAATTGGAATCTGGTAGTGAAGCATTTTATGGTGACACTTATTTTGGCACCGATATCGTTCTTGAAGAAGAAACGATAGACAGTTTAGATGGCGCATCTGAAGTTGGAAAAATCACAAAAGTTCGTGTAATCAAAAGAGGTAAAAATTATAATAAGTTACCTTTGGTTTCATCAATCACAACTTCAGGCGGTTCAGGTGCTTCGGTTCTAACTATTTCAACATCTGGTGTTGGTTCAGTAAAACAAATAGATCCAAAAAACTTTGGTTTGAATTACACATCGGCACCTGCAATATATTTTGATAAAAATTTCAGACTCAAAGATATTACTGGAACTTTTACAAAGGACAATACACTTACAACACATACAGGAACAGTAGTTTCGTATGATAGTGATAGACAAATACTAATCGTCGATAGCACAGATGATTTTATAGTAGGTGATACAATCACAGATACCGGCGGTGCAACGGCAACAATTGCTATTGATAATACTGCATCTGGCACTTCATCGGTTGGTTATCTTGGAAATGAATCTGGTAAATTCATAAACGAAAAAGGTCGTGTATCGAATCCTTCAAACTTTTTACAAGACAATCGTTTTTATCAAGATTTTTCATATGTTGTAAAGGTTGATCAATCAACTGACAAATGGAGATCGTTACTCAAAAATTCAATTCACCCTTCTGGTTGGAATTTGTTTGGTCAATTGACTACAAGCACATTGGTAAGTGCTAAAATAAAATCAATTACTGGTAGCGAAGTATCAGACAATACAAGTAGTGAAACATTCACACCTGAACTTGCAAGCACATTCGATGCAATAATACAAACAGTCTTTGCGAGAAGACTTGGTACAGATACCGATGGCACAACTTTAAATTCTACACCACAGGTTGGTTACGATTCGTCATCTGATGTGCCATCTAGTAAGAGAGAACTTACATTAAGTTCATCGGTCAAGTTGAATATTGGCACAACTGGTTCAATCTCATCGACTGGTCATACATTAGACTTGTTAGCAAAATACGCATTTGCGAGAGGTGAAAGTGCTGAATCAGATGTTGCAAATTATCCGGGAATCGATAGGAAAAAAAGTCTTTATTATAATTATTCAGATGCGTACAGAATACAAGATTTTGGTAGTTACAGAATAGATCAAGTTTCTGATAGTAGCGGTAACATACCAAGTTCTGCATACACAACAAAAATAAATGTGCCGCCACCTTCAACTGTCAATGTTACAAGAACCAGAAGTTATATTTTTGATTCAACTGCTTCAACTTTTGATGACGTAACGGTAACATTTGATAAAAATAGTTGATATAAATAAATAAATAATAACAGGAAATAATAAAATATGTCAAAGCAAACAGTAGGTATTGGTTCAACAGCAGATGACGGCACTGGTGATTCATTAAGAACCGGCGGTGACAAGATAAATGATAACTTTACTGAAATCTATACAAAACTTAGTAACGTAAGTGGTTCTGCCACAACATTACCAACCGATGATTTTGTTTTAGAAGATGCCACACAGACACTTACAAACAAAACAATCACTGGTACATTTACAGGAAATGTTACAGGTGACGTAACTGGAAATGTTACAGGTGACGTTGATGGCACAACTGTAACAACTTCCGGTGATGTAAATGTTGGCGGTTCAATTGTGTTTGAAGGTGCAACGGACGATGCCGCTGAAATAACTTTGACACCTGAAGATCCATCAACAGATAGAACGCTTACTTTACCAGCAGAAGATGGAAAACTTTCTACGCAAGGTTTTAGCATAGCAGTTTCTGTTGCATTGGGATAAAATTATTGAAAAACAGTTTATAATGTTTTATAAATAATAACTATAAAGACTAAAAACAAAAGGATTTATTCATGGCAAACAATTTTAAAAACGCATTTGCAACAAGCATAAGCACAAGTTCTGGTTCACCAACTGATGTATACACAGCAAACAATGGTTCAGCAGTAAATTCAATCTGTGTTGAATTAGATTGTTGTAACACAGGGTCATCTTCAGTTGATGTATCTGTAAAAATATACGATAGTTCAGGAACAGCAGGTTACTTTTTAACAAAAGAGGCACCAGTTCCATCAGGAGGTACACTAAAAGTTGTATCAGGTCAGAAAATCGTATTGAACGGTGATGATAAAATTCAAGTATATGCTTCTGCCGCAACAATTGATGTAGTTGCTTCAATACTCGAAGACGTTACCTAAAAAAAAATAGTAGAGGGATATTATAGATGTCATACATAGGAAATACACCATCAGGAGTTGATTTAAACAATTCATATATTGGCAACTCACCATTCACAACGTCTCATATTGATAATTTCAATGGTGATGGTTCAACAACTGCATTTACATTAACAAAAACACCTGCTTCAACAGACGATGAATTCTTTTTAGTCTTTGTTGATAATGTTTATCAAAGAGAAGGCGGTTCATATGCTTTTACAGTAAGTGGTTCTACAATCACATTTACATCGGCACCATCATCTGGCACAAATAACATTCAAGTTTATCAGTTAGGTTCTGAAGGTATAATTAGCACAATTTCAGACGGAACAGTTACTACCGACAAATTAGGAACAAGTGCGGTTGAAACTGCAAAGATAAATGATGACGCTGTTACAACTGCAAAGATAGCAGACGATGCTGTAACTATTTCACAAGTTGATTCATCCAGCGTAACATTAGGTTTTAGAAATAAAATCATGGG
>Ga0098045_1000561_pt1 | contig 14470 bp, 11 predicted proteins | sample 11_taG_FD_77071 | JGI IMG/M metagenome (GOLD analysis project Ga0098045, IMG submission 77071) | Marine viral communities from the Subarctic Pacific Ocean - 11_ETSP_OMZ_AT15265 metaG | ecosystem: Environmental > Aquatic > Marine > Oceanic | place: Pacific Ocean | collected 2015-01-16 | reverse complement strand
AAGTTGAAAAGATTGTTAATGTAGAAGTTGAAAAGATTGTAGAAGTTGAAGTTGAAAAGATTGTTAATGTAGAAGTTGAAAAGATTGTAGAAGTTGAAAAGATTGTAGAAGTTGAAAAGATTGTAGAGGTTGAAAAGATTGTAGAAGTTGAAGTTGAAAAGATTGTTAATGTAGAAAAAAAAAACAAAAAAATATCAATTATTATAAACAATTATGTACATAATTGTACTAACTTGCTACAAACCATAGATAATATTAATAATTTATATGCTAAAAAATACAATATAGAATTAATCATTGCATCTACTAATGATATAAATGACTCTATTAATTCAATTAATAAATATAAATTTCCCATACATTTTGTATTGAACAACACAAATAATCAATCAATGTTAATTAATATGGGCATACGCAAGGCATCTGGCGAATTAATTATAATACAATCAAATAATTGCATCCATTCAGCAGATATTATTTATGATGCCTTAGTTAATTGCAATACTTTTATAAGTCATGGATTTAAATTGGACAACAATTCAAGTACAACAAATATGGTTAATATTGACTTGAAAAACTTAAATAATGAGCAAACAGATAATTTATTTTGTTTTATAATTTCAAAATATAAATTAGATTTAATATCTGGATTTAATTGCAACATAACAAATTTTAAAATAGCTTTATACGATTTGATAATGACTATTGAGCATAATATTAAACTACCTGTTATATGCAATGATAATAAATATATAATATATAATAATGATAATTTAGAACAACAAAATATAGTTAATGATGATAATTTTATAACTAATGAACAAATATTTAATCAAGAATTAAACAACTATATAAATACCAAACAATATCATGCAAGTAACAACTTTGCATATCCAAAATTAATGTTTCTTTATTGGGATGGTTCTCCATTAGCATATTTAAATTATTTAACTGTATTATCATTTAATAAATACAATCCACATTGGAAAATAGTTGTATATGTACCAAATACCAGAAATAAACATATAAGCTGGACAAGTGGAGAACAAAAACTGGTATATACTGGTAAATGTTATTTTTCTAAATTACGCAATATTGATAATGTAAAAATTAAAACAATACATATAGAAGAATTGCCCAATGTTGATTTTCTTAAAGATGCATCCGAAGTAATTCGCAGTGATTATTTTAGATATTATATTTTAAAAACACATGGTGGGTTATGGAGTGATTTTGACATAATGTACACAAATAGTATTGAAAAACATATGAATTTCAAATCAAATACAGTATTATTTTATTGCACTGGATACCATAATTATGAAACAAAAAAAGATGCTTTTAAATATCACCCAATTGGATTATTTTTATCCAAACCAGATTCTAAAATATTTAATTATATTTTAGATAAATGCAATGAATATTATGATAAAACTAAATATCAATGTATTGGAGCATCAATGTTCAATGATTTATTTACAAAAACAAATGCTCGCAATATAGATAGTAATATAACCATTTTAGACAATTCTTATTATTTGCCGTGGCAATGTAATCAATTGGATGAATTTGTATTAAAATATGATAATATGTTACCCGCTAATAATGTAGGCATACATTGGTTTAATGGTGGCGAATTATCCAAACAATATGCCATTGATTTAGAAAATAGATTAACAAATTTTAGTCCTACGAGTTATATGGATAAGCATGTTGCTAAATACTTGAAAACTAAAAACATTGCCTTATTTTCAGAATCAACATATCCAGGGGGTGGTGGGGAAGAATTTTTGCATGATGTAGCTAATTATTTTCACGGTAAAAATTACGAAGTATATTGGTTTACATTGCACGATTGGGGAAAAACTATGCATGGACAATATAAAGTAGTGAATAAGGACACCTATATTCAAATCAATTGTCCCCGAAAAATAACAGATTTATCAAATTATGATTATTTTAGTAGTGAAATTAAAAAGTATCATATAAATTATTTGTTTAGTCAAGGTGCTGGACACAAACTATTGTGTGATTTAGGAAACCGATTTAATATTCCTACAATAACAACTTGGTGTTTTTGGGAAGAGGCTTTAAATATTGATTGGAATTATGGATTGCTAAATATAATGGGCAATTTAGATAAACATAAAATGAATGATAATTTTAAATATATAACTGAAAATATTGATTATTATTATTTTGCATCAAAATTTGTAAAAAACACAATTGAAACCAAATATAATATGACTATTTCAGAAGAGCATGTGTTTCCCACGTTATCACATAACAATCGGTGTAAAAAGGATGATACAATTAATAGTTTTTATTCGCAATATATTTCATTGTTGGATGCACATACGTTAAAAGGTGGTGTATTATTTTCAGAATTAATATTACTTAATCCTGAACAATCGTTTTTAGCTATTAAAACTGAAGATGAAAATGGAGGACCTGAGGCTATTCAACACGCAATGAACATAGCAAATAATGAGAATAATGTGATGCATTATGATAGAATTAATAATATTAAGGATGTATATAATAAAACAAAAATATTGCTTTGCCCAACTCAATTAGATGAGACCTTTTGTAGAGTAGTTTATGAGGCATTTATGAATAAAATACCAGTAATATTTTCAAATTGTGGAAATTTAGGGTGTATCCAAGATTCCAATTTATTATGTGTTGCTGAAAATAAAGTAGATAATTATAATTATTATATTCAAAAATTATTGGAAAATGAAGAATATTATAATCACATAGTAGAGTGTCAGTATGCTTATTATATGAATAGTAAACATCAATGTAATATTAAGAGGATAGAAGATAAGTTTTTAGAGATTGAAAAGTACAAGGATAAAAATATAGGAATATTTACTCCTTGGTGTGACCAAGGACTTGGAATACAATCACGCATATATAAAAAACTGCTGGAAAAAATGGGCTACAAGGTATATATATTTTCAACTAAGCCATATGTAAAAACGAATGTAAATAATTTAATCAATGATGCTGCTGAATGGGAAGCAACAAATGTATATAGGTCGCCAAATAGAAGATTAGACATATCTAATTTGGAGTTAGATTTGTTCGTAAAGAATTATAAAATAAAAAAAATGATTATTCCGGAAGTGCAATACCAAGAAGTATTTGATATAGCTATTTACTTAAAACAACAGTTTGGAGTGAAAACATATGCTATTCCAAATGTAGAAATTATACAAGATGTAGAGCTTAACAAATTTGACATATTTGAAAAGGTATTGGTGAATAACCAAATGACGTTTAATTTATTAACAAAAAAATACAATTTACAAAATACAGAATTACTTGGATTTCATTATGACATAACCGATACTATAAACATAGACAAAATTAACATGGATAAACAGATTGGAGCAGAAGATAAAATACAAATTTTACATTTAAGTGGATTAAATGGGCTTTTTAGAAAAAGAACAGATGTAATTATAAATATGTTTGATAATATTTATAAGCAGGGAATTACTAATTTTAAGTTAAATATTGTGATTCAAGGTAATTTTAAAAGCAATAATAATCAAGTATTATTTGACAAACCTTTTATTAATGTATCAATGGGTCATCTATCTTATGCTGATATTTTAAATAAATACAATGATAATCATCTTTCTATACAATTATCTAAACATGAGGGATTAGGATTAGGGTTTTACGAATCTTGTTTTATGAATACTCCTGTTATTACTTTGGATGCAGCACCACATAATGAAATTATACATCATAATAAAAATGGATGGTTGTTAAGTTGTACTGTTAAGCGAGATGATAAACCAGAAAATCCATTTACTATAATTGGTCAAACGCAGTTAGATACAACAAAAATTGAAAAAGAATTAAAACATATATTAAGTGATGTAAAGTTGATTAATGAAGTAATATTAAATACTAAAAAATATACAGAAACAGTACATAGCTATGAAAAGTTTAAGAATAATATGTTTCAAATGATATAAAAAATAACATAATTAATATACACTTTGTTTTGACACAAACTATATAAAAATAATAAACTGACTATTTAAAAGGTAATGGAAAATACCAAAATATAATTTTTTTTAAATAATTTTAAATTTACAACTATTTAAATATTTAAATGAAAGTTATTAATTTAAAGGTTAATTACAAAATATTTAATAATAATATGTATTGTTATTATTATATATGTATTGTTATTATTCAATAGCAAATACTTTATTTATTAATCACAATCATTTTTTACCATTTCCTCTACTAATTCTTTAAACGTAGTTGTGCTTTCCCAACCTAATATTTCTTTTGCTTTGGTAGCATCACCTAGTAACAAATCTACTTCTGCTGGTCTAAAATATTTTTCATCAATAAATATTAATTCTTTACCCGTTATTTTGTCATATCCTATTTCATTTACTCCGGTTCCCTTCCACATAATATGAAATCCTTTTAATTTAAAGGCTATTTCAATAAATTCTCGTATAGTATGTGTTTCATTTGTTGCTAATACATAGTCATCCGGTTGGTGGTGTTGTAACATTTTCCACATGCCAATTACATAATCTTTTGCACATCCCCAATCTCTTTTTGAATCAATATTTCCCATAATTAATTTGTCCTCTTCTTTTTTTAATATTTTACTTAATCCTAATGTTATTTTTCTTGTTACAAAATTATGCCCACGTCTTGGACCTTCATGGTTAAATAATATTCCATTACATGCAAACATATTATAAGATTCTCTGTAATTTTTAACAATCCAAAAAGAATATAACTTTGCAACTCCATATGGCGATCTAGGGTAAAATGGAGTAGTTTCTGTTTGAGGAATTTCTTGTACTAATCCATACAACTCGCTCGTTGATGCTTGATAAAATTTCACTTTTTTTTCCATTTTACAACATCTTATTGCTTCCAATAATTTTAATGTTCCAAACGCATCCGTACAAGCAGTATACTCAGGAATTTCAAATGATATTTTTACATGACTTTGAGCTGCTAAATTATATACTTCTAATAATTCCATGTTTGGATAACTTTGTTTTAAATTATTTAAAATATTTGTTAAACAAGTTCCATCTGTTACATCTCCATAATTTAAAAATAAATTTTTATTATTAAATATATGTTCTATTCTTTGCGTATTTATATTAGAAGATCTTCTGATTAATCCATGAACAATATATTTTTTTTCTAATAAAAGCTCTGCTAAATATGAACCATCTTGTCCCGTAATTCCTGTAATAAATGCTATTTTATTCATATATATATATATATTTATGTGCAATATAATTATATTTGTATTGATACGTAATTAAACAAATATTAATTATTAATTAATCCATTTAATAAATTATTCCAATGTTCGTAACATTTTGACATTGATAAATTATTTAAAATAAAAGTCCGTGGATTATATTGGTTATTTTTTAATTTATTAATAAAAATATTAAAGTATGGTTCTAATTCGTCATAATTAAAAAACAATTCACCACAAGTATCATCCCAATAAGGAACTGTTGATACTATTGAGGTTACCGTTTTATATTCTGATATATATGGATATTCTTGTTTTCTATGTGTAACTCCCCATACTAAGAGTGGAACATTACAAGATAACATTTCTTCAATAGCAAACCCCTGACTTTCATGACACCCAAGAACTATTCCATATTTACATGTTTGTATATATTCCAAAAAAGTGGCTTCCGCATATTTTTTTTGATAACTAAATATTTTGTAGTTAATTTGTTTATTTTTTAAAAATAGTTCTAATTGTTTTAATTCATTTGGGTCACGACTTTTATAATACACTATTATATTATTTTTTATGACATTGCTATTACAATTAAATTTATTTGTATCAACACCAAACGGAATTGCTTTCATTGGGAGAGAATTAAATGAAAACTCTTGTTGCCAAGTATTTACTGATGGTTGCGATGGCTGAATATATATTCCATTATTTAATTTATTATTTATATTTCTCACTATTGAATTTGGAAATACCGAAAAATGAGGTCCAAAAATAAATATTTTAGTAGGATATAATTCTATATTAATAATTGTTGCAGGAGAATAAATAACATCAGCCTCTTCTATTGAATTAACAAGTGTATGATTTATTTTTATGAAATTAAATATAAATATTTTATTTTTAAAATGTAAATTTTTATCAATAACATAAATTTTCATTATTTAATATATATATATATACATAAATATATATATATTAAATAATGAAATTATTGACACTTGTAACGGGTAGTAATTCCAAGTATTTTAAACATACAATACAATTAATAGATAATATTAGTAATATTATTAAACAAAATGAAAACATAAATATAGTATTTTATGATTTAGGATTAAATACGGAAGAATTAATGTACATAACAACTACATATATTGATATTATTATTAACAATTTTGATTTTTCAATATATCCAGAGCATGTATCATTAAAATTATACAATGGATTTAATTGTACCTATGCTTGGAAACCAATTATTATTCACGAAGTTTGTGAAAAATACAATAATTTAGTTTATTGGATGGATACTCGCACATTATACACATCATTTGATAATATAATTGATATTTTAACTAAACATTGTATATATACCCCTATATCGGACGGAAACATACAAAAATGGACTTATCCGTCTGTAATAAAATTAATGAATGGTGAAAAATATGTGAATAATAATAATAGAGCTGCTGGTGTTTTTGGTATAAATTACAATATTAAATGGTGTAAAGAATTAATGTTAGAATGGAAAACATTAGCACTTAAAAAAGAATATATATCACCTACTGGTTCTAATAGGTCAAACCATAGACAAGACCAATCAATATTAAGCATATTATATTACAAATATATTGATTTGTATAAATTTAAAAATATTTCAACTGCAATTGATTTGAAAGTTCATAATAGTTTAGAATTAAAATATCAAAACTTGGATTTAAATTACTTAAAAAATAAAGTAAGTATTATAATACCATCATATAATAGACATGCTTATTTATTAAACACAATAAATTCAATTAAACAACAAACTTATAAAAATATTGAAATTATAGTGATAAATGATTGTTCAACACAAGATAATTATTATAATTATAATTGGGAAGAAAATAATATTAAAATATTACATTTAAAAAAAAATAGTAAGGATATATTTGGTTATGTTTGTGCTGGTTATGTAAGAAATCAAGGTATTAATATTGCCACGGGAAAATATATTGCCTTTTGTGATGATGATGATATTTGGTTTAATAATAAATTATTATTACAAATAAAAGCTATGTATGATACAGGTTGTAAAATGTCTTCGACAGACGGATTAATTGGAACTGGTATGTATGATTGTACAAAAAAATATAAATTATATAACAAAGAGCATTATTACAACATTTTACAAAAAATTTACTCAAGTAAAAATAGTAGTTTATTATTAAATGGATTTCCAGATATATGGACTTATAAATTTTTAAATATACATAATTGTATGATTTGTAGTTCAGTTATAATAGAAAAGGATATATTAGACCAAATAAATAATTTTAAAGAAATAAAACCACCTGGTGAAGATTATAATTGTTGGTTAAGAGCATTAAAACACACGGATAGTGTTTATATTGATAAATCTTGCTTTTACTATGACGCAAGTCATGGTGATGGACAGCATTATTAATTATTTTTTTCATAATATATTAAATATTCATTTTTATTTAGTAATTAAATATGTTTTTCGCCCCATATTTCCAGTTGTATCATCACTTGAATTATTAGATATTCTTGTTATTTTAGCACCCATTTTATTAAATAATAACAATTGAGGGGCACCTTCAATATCATTGTTTGTTTCTAATATTATTGATTCGGAATTATTAAAAGATTCAGTGTATAATATTTCCCAATTTTTTACCCAAGAACCTAGTGATAATAACAAAATTATGTCAACTTTGGTTTCATTTATTTTGTTTAAAAAATCATTAAATTTAAATTCATTTAAATCTTGAACATAAAAATTCAAAGTATTATTATAATTTAGTATGTTTTTTATAAAATTTGCCGCCATTATACACGATTTACTATAATCTAATCCATAACCTTTTTTTATTTCAGGCATATGAAACAACATTGAACCTGAATTACATCCAAAATCTATAATTGTTTTATTCTTAAAATCAACTATTTTTTTCATATGACTCAATCTAATTTTAGGAACTCGTTGTCCCACTATGTTTATATTATTTATATTATAACTATGATATCCATATTCAGTTCTATTATGCCAATGGTTGTAATTATGTTGATTTGTAGTAAAGTGCAATTTTTGTTTAATAGCATTTATACTATTTTCATCATAAATGATATCTAAATATTGTATTGGTATTTCATTTGTTAATATTTTTTTATAAATTAATATAGATAATCTATGTACACCGTCTAAAATTACATATTTTTTAATATCATAATTGAATTTTAATTGTATCGGCTTCATTTTACTAATGTCAAAATTGTCAATTAGTTCTTTAAATTTTAAAACAGAATGTTCTTTTTGATTAGAATTTGTAATATATGATTCATATATATCATAATTTTTCGTTTTTAATGTGTTATAGTGTATATTATCTTCTATATTAAAGATATGGTGGGGATTTATGTAAAATAATGATTTAATTTTAAATTCATTAAATTTATCATTCAATAAATGCGAACATACTATATGTTTTGTACAAATTGACATTTATATAATATATATATATATGTTTATATTGGTAAAATTAAATTAATCGCAATTAATATTTATAATATTTATATATATATTATGACACCTGAATTTATTAACGAACATTATTTAAAACATGGAAATAATAATTTAATTACAAATTCTAATTTAAAAAATAATGTACAAATTTATGCTATTGGAGATAGTCATTCTATTTTTCATCACAATTCAATTAAAATATATGAACATTGGGGTCACCTGGTTACTATGCACACTTTAATTTCAAATAATATAGATTTATTTAATCTTGGCACTATATTAGGAAATGGTCACGAAAAATACAACATTAAATCAAATGATATTGTCATTTTTTATTATGGATATAATGACGTGCAAAAAAATATATATAAATATCATGAAAAAGAACCAATTATAGAAATAAATAAACTGGTTAAAAATTATATTGACAAAGTATTGCACATAAAAATTACATATAATATAATTCCTATAATATCGTGTGTATATCCAGTACCATTAACTGTACAAAATATTAATTTATATGGAAGCAATTTAGAACGAATATCTTACACTCATATAATGAATGCCCAATTGGAACAAGAATGTAAAACACAAAATATATTGTTTTTAAATATTTATGATATAATTAATAAAAATGATTACATAAATAATATTTACACCATAGATGGAATACATTTAGATTACAACAATAATTATATTAAAAATATAATAGAAGATAAAATATATAATTTAATTAAATAAAAGATTATTTAACCATTATTGCCTATTAAAAGCAATTTTTGAAAAATATTCGCGAACGCAACACCATTTTAAATTATCAAATTCAGTATTTTTATTATTCATACTATTTTTACCATGACTATATCCATCATAATATAATCCATCGTACGACAATTCAAAATTTTTATTTGGAAAACTATAATGACAAATCAATGCAAATATACTTTCATTGGCACGTCTATCTCTATTTGTAATTGATTGTACTAATTTATCAACAAAGTTTACTTTATTATTCATAGTTATTAGTGCGTTTTTGCTCAATATACATGCGGAACCAAAACATCCACACCATTCGTTTTTATTATTTAACTTATGAATTACATAATTTATAAAATTAGGGTCATCATTATAATCCCTTAATACATTATGCTTTATTAAATCAGTGTGTGTATTTATATTATTAATATTATTATATGAGGACTTTGGTTCTTTAATCATGTCCCAATGTATCCTGTGATTAGTAAAATGCCATATAAACTGCAAATCAATATTTTCTACATTTATAAGTTTTTTATTTAAACACATACTATCTTGCATATATACAGCTGTTGAAAATAAATCAGTGCCTAATAATATTTTACACACCTGTTGATCTGCTGAGCCATCCACTATGCTATTTATAACAGTAACATTTTTATATTTATTGCCATATTCAATTACATTATTTTTATATTTATTAGACAAATTTGTTTCATTTATAATTATAATATTGTTATTTGGGTGGAACAATTTTATGGATTCTACACACCTTTTTAATTGGTTATAATGTATATTAGTTCTACAACTGGTTGAAATTATAAATCCAAAATCACACATATATATATATATTCATATTATTTTTATTTTATTTTAATAATAAATTTAATTTAAATGTAGTACTATCCACTGTGAAAATTACCATTAATAGTTACTAACCCACTTATACCCATATTATCCACGATTTTTATATTTTTTATATTTTTTATAAAATTAGAAATCAAAACTTCAAAACCAATACATTCATTCATATTTTTTTCATTTTTAATTAAAAATAATTTTAAATCATCCAATAAATTAATATCTAATTTATATAATACTGTGTACGCATTATTAGCATTGTTGTTTATTAGTTTGAACACATTTGGTTCATTATATAACTTAAATTTTTCATTTAACCAATATCTACCTGATATTTTGTACATAACATCAGCTTTTATATTTAATGTTTTTATATATGTTAGTGCTTCTATTGTCATTGTACCTTCTCCTAATGATTTTGACACATTGAAAATGTTAGGATGTATATTTTTATTATTCCACAAATTAAGTACATAATCACAATTATTTTTTAAATAATCATTTTCGTTTTTATTTAAATCGCTACATTCTACTATTATTATTACATTATTCGGTATTTGTTGTTTAATTGATAAAATAGTGTTTATTGTCTGTTGAAATCTTTCTTCATTAGAGAATATAGACCTAATTGGCGAATAGGACAAACGTTTGTTTGGTGGTTTAATTACAGATGTTATTAATACTAAATTTACCATTATATACTAAATATTTATAAATTATAAATTAATATAAACATATATTTTATATTAATTATATATTAAGCTTGTAATTATGGGAGAACGCGAATACTTACACTCATTACAGCACATTTTAGATAATGGAGAGAATATTCCCAGCAGAACTGGTACCAACTGCATTTCTGTATTTGATGTTAATTTATCTTTTGAGGTAAATTACAGGGGTCCCAATTTATACCAAGTTCCCATTTTAACTACCAAAAAAATATATACCAAAGGAATTATACTTGAATTGTTATGGTTTTTAAAAGGTTTAACTAATACTAAATGGCTTTCTGAGCAAGGCGTACATTTCTGGGATGGCAATACTTCGGCGGAAACTCTTGCTAAACTAAAATTACCTTATGAAGCAGGGGAATTAGGACCTGGTTATGGACATCAATGGATAAATTGGGGCGGTGATTTTAGAACTGGAAAGGGTGGAATTAATCAAATTGAAAAGATAATACATACACTCAAAACAAATCCAACTGACCGACGTATTGTATTAAATGCGTGGAATGTGGGGGATTTAGATAAAATGGCATTACCACCTTGTCATTTAATGTATTTATTCAAGGTTACTAATCATAATTCTTACAATTCAAACAATGAAAACCAACAAAAAAAAGTATTGAATTGTAAAGTTATTTTGCGTAGTAATGATATGTTTTTAGGCAGTCCTTTTAATATTGCTTCCGCATCTATATTAACGTGTATTTTGGCAAAATGTGTTGGTATGAATCCAGGAAAAGTTAGTATTTCCATTAGTGATGCTCATATTTATGAAAACCATGTAAATCAGGTAAAGGAACAGATAAGTAGAAAATCGCAAATACAAATGGCACCATTGCTTAAAATAAAAAAAGAATTGAATAATTATGAAGATATTTGTGCCTTGGAATATAGTGACTTTGAATTACTCAATTATGTGTCTTGTCCAGCTATCAAGGCGGATATGGCGGTATAATATCATTTTATCATTCTATTTTTACTAAAAAAAACATAATATAATGGTAATTCCCATGAAGTTTAGGGGACCATTATATGATTTTGTTATTTTACAAAGGTTTTAATTGCTAATGGTTTTTTTGTTAAGATTTTTTAATATAGGATTATTTTTATATATAGCAAAAGGTAAATAACTTCCCACGGAATATAAGCAATTTATAATGGATTCATTTAAATAGGTATTCATTACATATATTTTATAATCGTTAATATACTTATGAATTAGATTATTAATTTCATTATTTTCAGATTTTACAAGAGGTAAGTTATCTATAAATTGTACTAATAATTTGTATTTTATACCACATCCATTAATATTAATATCTATATTAATATTTTTAATTTTGTCATATATTTCTGATTTTAAAACGTCCATATATTTATTAACTTGTTTATTTATTATAAAATGTTTATAACTTGAAATAACGGTTTTATTTACATATTTATTCACATTATTATTATCATTATCATACATTTGTTACAATATTAATACAATCACAACATATAAAACTATTAATTATTCAAACAAATACATATCATTTTTTTAATAATTATTTAATTAATAATTATTTAATTAATAATTATTAATTATTTGTATTTTATTTTAATTTTTTAATGTTATATATATATATTACTAAATATGACATCAAAACGTAATGTATTGGGCGAAGGGACATTTGGTTGTGTATTAAAACCGTCTATTACGTGTAATAACAAAAATATCAACATTGATTATACTGATAAAATATCTAAATTAATGACATTGAAAAATGCCAAGGATGAATTAAAAGAATATGGTAATATCAAACATATTACCAATATATATAAATATGTTTCTGAACCACCTATATTATGCGACAAACCTGATAAAAATCAAATAAAGGATGCTATTACATTATGTACTAATAATAATTTTAGCAAAAAAAATGTTAAATTAGCTTTATTAATTCAAAATATGGCTGGTATTGATTTACACGCTTTCATGACAAATATATTACCAACCATATCAAATTATGAAAAATTAATATTTTGGAAAAATTCGTTACAATTAATAAAAGGAATTGAATTTTTTGTTAAAAAAAATATAGTTCATCATGATATTAAATTATCTAATATTGTGTATAATATTAAAAATCATGAATTTAAATTCATAGATTTGGGAAAAATGTCGTGTATTAATAAATTAATTACTTTGGGTAAAAAAAACAATCAACGCGAAGCACAAGAATGGTTTAATTATCCCGACGGATATTATGGTAATAAATCAATTTATGAATATAAATCTAATTTAAATAATAAACAATTACCGTTACATACATCGTGGCTTGATTATGTGAATAAATTATATAGTATATTTGATTTGTATGGAATTAAACGTGTATTTACTAATTTTGCTAATTATGTCAAACCATCTGGGATAAATGACAATTTTTTTAAAGAAGTGATTGAAATATCTAAACCTGGGAAAAATATTTGGGACCATAATTCTGTAAGCGACTACTTAGGAAAAATGGAAAATCTAATTAATCTACATATTAATCCATTATTAAAATCTACACCCAAAACAGCATTATCAGCACAAACAAACAAAATATATAACAACAATATAATTAAATCTTTTGTAAATAAATCACCTTCGGTTAATAAATCAGCATTAGCTAATAAATCAGCATCAGCTAATAAATCAGCATCAGCTAAAAAAATATTAAACAAAACAGTTAAACGTAAAAGATGTCCAAATGGTTCAAATCGTAATAAAACCACAGGAAAATGTGATAGAAAAAGTATGTTATTAAATAAAAGTAAAAGTGTCAAGGTTAAATATGGTCGGTGTCCAAATGGACATCGTAGGAATAAAATTACGCATAAATGTGATAAAAAAAATAATAATTAAATATATAAAAAATAATTATTAAATAAATAGAATGAATTATGAATATATGGATAATAATTTGGTTGAACCACAAATAATGTATAATTTACAAAAATCATTACAAAAATGTAAAAATAATAGAATTGCTTATTATTCTTCTGTATTTAATTGGATATTGTTTGGATTGATTTGTATGTTTATATTATATGTAATATATGCTATTAATAATTATTCCAAGAATAACACGCAAAATAGTGAAAAAATATTAAATACCATAGACGAATATAATCAAAACAAGTTTGAATTGTACAATACTTTTAATAATTAATCCGTGTGGGTTGGTTTTTAATACTATAACTTGGGTTTTAATAATTTTATAATATATGTTTTTTGGGTTTAATCATAATAACCATTTAGTATGATTAAATAGTTTTGGTTTTTAATACTATAACTTGGGTTTT
>Ga0098045_1000555_pt1 | contig 14493 bp, 17 predicted proteins | sample 11_taG_FD_77071 | JGI IMG/M metagenome (GOLD analysis project Ga0098045, IMG submission 77071) | Marine viral communities from the Subarctic Pacific Ocean - 11_ETSP_OMZ_AT15265 metaG | ecosystem: Environmental > Aquatic > Marine > Oceanic | place: Pacific Ocean | collected 2015-01-16 | reverse complement strand
ATAAGATTTAGATTGTTCGTCTTTGATTGTCACTTCAGATAAAGTGTCCGGATACTTTTCTACCAATCTTACTAATATCTCAAACCCTTGGTCTGCCCAAAAGTTTTTGAATGAAATTTCACCCAAGATGTTGGTTGAGAAGTCTACCGATTCTTCGGTGTCTCCTGGTAGTAATATAAAGTATCTCATAAATTAATTAGGTCGTTTTCATAATGTTTTACACGATTGACCTTTATATTAAATATATCGAATTCATACTCACCACTCTGAAATTCATTAAAATCAAAGATTTCCGATAGGTTTTGAATGAAATTAAACGAGGCTTGAGTAAATGAGCGTGCATCAAATCTAACAATTATATCTGAATCTACTTCTTGATTGATTCTTTCACTCAAGTTGAATTGAGTATTTGGTTGTTCTAATTTGATGTATTCATTGATTTTTTCTTGTGGTATGTCTACATTGATGTTACTACACCAAGGTTCTAACAGATTTAAAAGTTGCTCGTTAGCATTAAAAACTCGGAACTCCACGTTATATTTGTGGGTAATTAGTGGCTTCATCATTTTATCATGCTTTACATTAGACCCCCACTTACGAATAAACTCTTTAGTAGAGTTATTCATATCACGTTTCCACTTCTCGTGTCTTTCTGAGTCACCATCGAATGAACCAGCACCCCTACCAGTCAAATGATATACTAATGAGTCCCATGATTGAATGAGTTGATATCCATTCATTACAAATCGATTGAATAGGTCAGAGTCCTCTCTACAAGAATGCATGATAGGGTCGTGACCCCCAATTGATTGGATATCTTCTTTGTATACCATCCAAGGTGCAAAAATACCCTCAGTAGTCTTTCCATTATTTTGGATGAGTAGATTATCTACATATGAATCAAACTCACTTTGCTTAAACTCCTCTGGATACAACCCAAAGTCTTCGAGAATCTTCTCACCACCATTTGGGTGAAGAGGTGGTTCGATACGAGTTGAACATACTACTGATAATGGTTTTAGGTGTTTGAATGCATGATAGTCTGCATCTTTACCCAACATCATATCAGCATGGAATATCATTACGATATCAGTATCTGCCTTATCAATACAATAGTCGTATGCTTTACCAATACCATACAAAGAATTACCTAAGTCTGGATTAGTATAGTATTTTACACCATACGATTCTGCATTTTCACTCAACCAATCAAGTGTTCCATCTTCATCAGAATCCACAAAGACAATAATGTCGTGGTCTTTACGATAGGCATTCTTTCTGATTGAGGGTATTGCCGTTTTTAAGTATCTCAAGTTTGTTTTACTTGGAATGCAAAATGTTATTTTTTTCATAATATTTTTTTGAGCTTTACCAACATAGCTGGGGACTGAACTCCCTCTTGTATAGATATTAGTTCAAATTTATTATAGAACAATTCTCTCATAGATTGATTTGAAAAGTAATGATAATGACCATCCCATCTTTCATTTGGTGGTGGGATACTTCTATTAACTGGAACTTCTATAACAAGATACTTCTTTGTTATTTTATATGCAGCATCGACAAATGCGTCTAAATCTTTAATATGTTCTAAAACGTGAAAGCAAGTTACTAAATCATATTCATTTGGAATATCCATTGAACAAAAATCACCACGATATGTAGTATGCCCTTGTAACTCAAGATTTTTAATACAAATATCACTAACCTCTTGACATTCTTTTTGGGATATCATATCACCAATAGTATTCAAAAAAGTACCACCACCTGCGCCAATATCAAACATACTTGTTGAGTCATCAATCAAGTCTTTTATTTTTTGTATTCTCTTTTCACATATTGGTTTTCTAAAATTGTGAAAATTTTCAGTAAATACATCATCTTCAATCTCACCGGAGCCACGAATTCCGAAGTTATTCTTTCGGTATGATTCTTTATGATATTGGATAGGGTCTCCTAAAAAGTTAACATATGTGTGAGAACACATCGGGCACTTGTAAACATCAGTTTGTGTTTGTATGGTGTTGTTGTTGCAAATAGTACAATTCATAATATTAAATATGGGATAAACATTTTTGGACAAATTCAATATCTTGAGCTTGCCACTTTTTCATATTTTGGTTTCGTATCTGATACCACTCCTCTATATATGATTGGTCAGTTTTAATACGATACATCATTTCTTCAAATTTAGTAATCCAATTGGAATCCAAAACATCAATATTGTAATTGGAAAATCCGTTATTTACTGAAAAGTGTGTTACTTTGTCTTGTGTTGATAAATATATACCAGGAATATTCATACCAATTGATACCAACTGACCATGACCCCTCATTGCGACTACATAATCATAATCAAAGTAACTTCGTAACACATTGTCCACTTTTTTAAATTGAGATATTTGTGAAAATGTATTAGGTTCTATCAAATACATCCCATTGAATCCGAAGTCTTTTTTTGTATGTGGGAATATAGGTAAATTGTTATTTGATGGGATGTTTTTTATATATTCTTCAAAACCCAAAAACCTATTTTTATTTATTTTTACACTTCCGTTTTCAGCAGGTTGGAAGAACCCATTACGCATAATTGATTTATTTACAGCAGATGGGTGGTGTAATAATCCAGGATCTGGTATCTCAATAATTTTATCAGAATACAAGTCTAACTGTTTAGCTTTATCAATAGAACCATCATTTCTCAAAGAACACTCAGCTACTGAAGAGAATATTGACCTAACTATCGATTTTACAGCATCTGGCCAATCCGAGTTTCCTCTGAAGGTGTTTATACCCACACCATATAGAAATACAGGAACACCACATTCTCTGATTATACGTTCATTTAATGGTAACTTTTGCTTTGTAAGCTGAGACTGATACGAATGGTACTCTACAAGACCACCACCACCTATTAAAACAGCATCTACGTTGTTTTGTTTAATTATTGAGATAACTGTATCTGGATTGTTTCGAACATGCCAAAGGTCATGTGCATTTAACATAACAAATTCGATATCGCTATGTTGAGACATAAATGACTTTTGTACATTTTTTATAGCAATGTTATCTCCAAGATTACCATTTATAGCACCAATATGTAATATTCTAATCATTTTCAAACATCTTACTTATATTACTAATCATATTATATGGTTTGCCAATTCCAAGATTTTTAACAATTACATTTAATTGAATACCCAATCTATATAGGTTGGTTCCAAATTTTTCAAAAGAGTTTTTGTAATCTTCATACGGATATGAGTCTGCTGTTCCATGATGAGTTCTGAAATAGTTCTGAGGGTCTGTCTCTCTATTTTTACTAATACCATCTACACCACAAATAATTAGATGTGATGGTTCACACGAAAGAGCCAACCAACATACCCTACCAGCAACTCCCTCCTTACCGCTAAATTGAGAAACTATATTATATAAAATAATTCTTGATTTATATTTTGATACGAAATTTTTAAAATTATCTGATTCGTAAAATGGATGTGCTTTTGGTTCAAATGCAATGGTACACTTTGGGTTTGAATCTAAGTAATCTAATAATCTTATATCAGTAAGGTCTACAATATCTGAAAGAGTTATGTGTATCGGTTTTTTAGAAATAACCGAACTATTCAAGTAGAAAAAACTCGTAGTTATAAGAACATCCCATTCATAAGATTCCCAATCTACTTCTCTAGCAGATGGACCGGAACCCAAGACTAAAACCCTTTTGTCAGATATATTTTCAGAAAGTAGTCGGGTATTCCCTTCTATGAATTTAAATATTTCCATATAAAGTTTCACCTAATTTAAACTGCCATTCGTAGTCAATATCAAAACACTCCAACTCATCCATTGGATATAATTTTATACCACCTTCTTTTTGGAAATCACCCATAAACATATTTTGTGATATTAAATCCATACGAGATGCATATAAAACGTGGGCAGCTTTGTAAGTAACTTCAACTGCTTTAGTGTTCATAATTGTTTGGCCGTTTGGCCATGGAGTTACTAACTTACCACCACTGTTCCAAAAATAATCTTTCATAGGGATAACTCCAAACAAGTTTTCTTCTTCTTGAGTCAAAAATTTATTTATAAAACCATCAATAGTTTCCGTTTTTAACAATGGGGAACATCCGTTTACCTTTATGACATATTTGAATGGAAGCTTATCATGCCACTCATATATTTTTTGAAGTGAGTTGTCGTTGTTTGCGGAATCTTCACTTCGATGGTAAATGTTAAGTCCATATTTATTTGCAATATCTTTTAACTCATCCTCATACACCGAAACATAGATGTTTTCTTTATTAACAACTTTTGAATCCAATAATTTATTTATAGCAATCTCGAACAAGGTTGAGTCCGCAAATGGCCTCAACATCTTACGAGGAACCCTTTGTGAATTCATCCTTGCTTGAATAATTACTACAACATCTGAGATTGATTTCATTAACCTCTTAATTTTTTACGAACGGGAACTTCAGAGTCGGTTACTTTAATTACACCATCACCATATGCAAGTTCCAACTCACGAATACCTTTAACTAATTTAATCAAACCTTGTGGTTCAACTGATGCCATATGGTCTGACCCCCACATTGTTCTATCAAGGGTAATATGTCGTTCGATGATACTAGCACCTAAGTAAACTGCGGCTACAGTTGTTCCTAATCGGAACTCGTGGCCCGAATACCCAATCTCAAAATCAGGATACATATCGACCAATGTTTGAAGACCCGACAAGTTTAATTCTTCAATTGGTGCTGGATACGTTGAGTTACAATGTAACAATCCAATTTTATAAGGATTATTATATTTTACTTTGGCTGTACGAAGAATATCAACTGCGTGGTCAATTTCTTCTACAGTTGACATACCAGTTGAGAAAATTACTTGCTTACCCGTGGCAACACATCCTATGAGTAATTCATCGTTTGTTAACATTGCAGATGGTAATTTGATAAATGGAATATCATAACCATTTAAGAATTCAAGAGAATCCATATCCCATGGTGATGCTGACCACTCAATTCCCTTCTCTTTACAATACCTATCAATTTCATCATATTCAGCAGATTCAAACTCTACCTTGTATTTATAATCTAAGTATGTCATTTCTCCCCATGGTGTATCTCTCATTACATTTTTTTGATGTTCTGGAACACATACATCAGGATTTCGTTTCTGAAATTTAACTGCATTACACCCCGCGACTGCTGCGATGTCAATTAGTTTCTTTGCGATGTCAAGGTCACCATTATGGTTGATACCAATTTCACCGATAATATACGTCTTTTTCATAACTCTTCTATTCTTTTTGTTTTATCACATATTAATAAATCGTATGGTGGCTTTTCACCTACACTTAGGTGATGGTATTTACATCCCCACTCATCCAATTGTTGTTTAGTCACATCGTACCAATCGATGCCCGTGACACTTCCACGAGCTGTCCAATAGGTTATAGTATGACCTTCATCATACAATATACGAATTTTTTCTATATTTTCCAAATTTGGAAGGGCTTTTTCATAACTACGCTCCCCTTCGTAAAAGCAAATAGTCTCATCAATGTCAACGTAAATGTTCATTTTCTAAAAAATTTAAAATTCTAATGGAAGCATTATTATCAAAACCGAATTCATCGAAGAGGGTGATTAAATCACCATATTCTTTTTTTGGTTCATTTAAGAAATTCATATCCCAATCGAAAGGAATAGTATTTTCCATTACCTTGTTAATAACTATAAAATTGGTATCATTAAATTTAGATAACCTATCAATATCAATAAATGTAAGAAATTCTTCAATTGTAGGAATTTTCCATATATTCATCCAAAACTTTGCGGAATCCTCTATACCATTTCCTGTTTCTGAAATATAGGTGTTTATATCATTCATATGCTCAGATGCGTTACACACACTATCCAAATTTACAATTGATTTATTAAAGTAAAATGCAAAATTAAATACGCTACTTGACTGACCAATATGTATGTCACATATACTTGCAATATCAAATATATCATTTTCATCATAGACAACCTGAACACCATCTACTATGAATGGATTGAATTGATTAGCAAATCTTTGATTCGTAGGTTCACCCGGATAACACTTATAAAATATCTGATGAGTGTCTTTTGTTTTTTCTGCCAACACCTTTAATGCATCAAACGCAACGTTTCGTGTAGTATTAATCACTCCCCAAAAAAGTACTTGTTTCTTATTAGGGTCAATATTGTATTTTTCAAGATTATTATGTAATTTTACACCTGAAAATCTTGGGTTACCTACTACCACAATTTTGTCACGATACGACTCATCCATACAATCGAGTCTACGTTCTTTCGTAAACTCACTGTGTTCAAAGAAGTAATCAACTAAATTTTGAGGATAATTCATCCGTGATAACATTTCTAAACGATTTTCAATATTGTTTAACAAATGACTACTTACCTCTACCAAACAAACTTTTGCATTAAAGGACTCTTTGAACTCACGGATGATTGATTGTTCAGGCTGCCATCGTTCTCTGGCTAATATCAACACATCCGGTTTAAATGGTAAATTCAACCCCAGTGTAGACGACCCAACGAATTCTGCTTTCTCTGGAAATATACCATCATATGAAAAATACTCTTTTTGATGTGGGTGTTTTAGCTGAGTTTCCTCACTATACAAAAATAAAAAATTGTGGTTTCTTTTTTTGATTTCCAAAACTATGGGTAAAAGTGCCTTATAGTATTTGTTATCACCAGCGTATACAACTATATTCATATTAAGTCTCTAATCATTTTGTGAAATGTTGTGTCTTCCGTTTTGATTTTATCTATTGTCAATTCATCCAAGTATTTTTTACCACTACTCTCCCAAAGGTGGTGTGAATAAGCATTTGGGAATTTCATATCTTGCTCAAACATTGCCTCTATATGATTTTGATGATATAGTGGCCAAAAGAATGCCTCATTATGTATGATGGTCAATTCATTTGGAATTTTCTTAGATAACCACAATGGATAATTTACCGAGTGTGTACACCAAGTTGGTGAACCGGGAGGGCCTCCACCAAACGAATCTTTGAATCCCATCAACCATTGTGTAAGAAAATTAGAATTTGGTTCGGAAAGGATAACGGCAGGACATAACCCTTCCCTACCACCAACACCTTGTTGACCCAATACAACTTTGTTGTTTAGTAAGTCCGAAAATGACTTTACGAATATTGTATCCGTATCCACATAAACACCACCTTCTTCAATAAGAACTTGTAGTCGTATAACATCGGATTGATGAGCAGATTGGGTGATTTGCTTCCCAAAGATTTCCGTAGGTGGTTCAACCTTTTGTAAGGTTACCATACCCTTTGTTAAGTCCCACCATTCCCCATTAGGTTCATCATCTACCCATATGGTAATAGACTCAAACCCACCTCGTTGAAAAGCAGACTTAACCGATAGATAATGGTGGAGTTTCCATGGTCTACCTGCTCTGCTTAAATGTACATAATGTAACTTATTAGGAATCATAGGGAAATTGTAAAATTTTCTTGTGACACACGATTCGTTTCCAAAATGGAATTACACGAGGGTGTCGTAATATTCGTTTTGCTTTTCTTGTCGTTCGATTTGTTTTGGGTGATATAGAGAAAGTTCTTCCATCCAAGGTAAGTTTGATATAGTAGCGTAACCAACGAGTTTCTCGTGTACCTTATTTTCCCAACGAATATTATCTGAGTTTTTGTAGATTCTCCATTGTGGGTCTGGAAAGTTTACCCAACCTTTATCATCTACCTTCCAACCCCACTTCTGAATGTGTTCTGATGTGAGTCCTTCTACCGTGTTTACTCGTGGTACAAGGATTACATCTACATCATTTGCTTCTAAGATTGGATGGATGTTGTCAATGAGGGTTTCATGAGGATACTCATCTGCGTCAATCTGAAAGATGTAATCACCACTACAATGTTTGGTAAGTTCATTCTTTAGATTTGCAAAGTGACCATCGAACTCATATGGATACCATAGGAATAGAGTCTTCTCTGCATTCATCTTACGGAGATATGTTTCTATCATTGGGTCACCATTTTTAGAGTCCCATAGAACCACAATCTCATCATGGGGTTGTTTGAATGTTAATAATTTCTGAAGTAATCGTTGGATTTCAACGAACTCATCCTTGACTGTTATTGCGTAACTTAATTTCATCTAATAATTCTTTTACTTGAAGCGTCTCTTTACAAAACACTAATTTTATTGTTCTTACACCACGTTTATGAAGTGATTCCAAGTTGTCTATGAGTTTATCGATTTCCATTTATATACCTTGTAAGAAGTCGGGAGTATCATCTTTCTCAACTTGTGCTCTTTGTCTTCTCTCGGCTTCAGTAGCAACTTTATCAAAAATACCATAGTCATAGTTATACACCATGACAGTTGATATATTTTTCTCTACTAAAGTACGATATCCATTCTTTAGTTTCTTGTTTCTAATTTCACTAAGATAAAATTGTTTTGAATTCACATCAAGATTCAACTTGGTTAAATCCAACTTTTTTACTTTCGAGGTTGAACTGATGACTTCATCTAAGTCCTCTGCCATTTTTACCATTTGTGGTGGAGCGATATCTTTTAAATCCAAACAATGAAAGTATGTTTTAAACTTTGGTTGTAATACAAATACATAATAGTCTCTGGCTTTACCATCAACTTTCCTATAACGGATTTTAGCAACCATACCCTTCTCTAATTTTGACTTAGAGATTCGAGTGGGGTCTGCCATTCTATTTCTATGCATTGTAGTATAATCGGGCATTATTCACCAACCTTCTTTAGTTTAGGTAATTTCAATCCAACTTGTTGAGGAGTATCTTCTATTTTGTAAGTGTCAAGTATTTGGGACAATTTACTTGACATATTATCAAATGTAAAGTTGTCTTTTACATACTTACGATTCTTACGAGACTTCTCAGTTGCTTTCTTATAATTATCATAAACCCACTTCATAACACCAGCAGCCTCATTATAATTAATAGTAAACCATTGTGAATCTTGAAGAATCCACTTGTTTGCTGCTGATTTATCTACATTTTGGAGTTCACCACCAACTAAGAAATTAAAATCTGAATTCAAGAAATCTATATGACCACTCCAATTTGATGTAATGATTGGCTTACCACTAACACAAGCTTCTAATAAAGGTCTACCAAATCCCTCTCCACGTGTAAATGATACGTGTACCTTTACCTTTGGGTGATTGTATAATGAATTCATCTCTTTGTCTGAAAGGTCACCATCGAGAATGTATATGTTTGGTAGATTTTTAGAATCGACCATACCTTTAATCATATCAACTCTCTTTCTCAACTCATGTACATTTGTGATGCCAGGTGCCGTGATGGATGTCTTGAGGATAAGTGCTGGTTTGTTCTTCTTATTCTTAAATGTGTTTAAGAATGTATGAATCAATCCACTCACATTTTTTCTATCTTGGCCAATGTTACCTTGTAACCAATGACCAACAAATAGATACGCAAATGATTCTTTTACATCACCCATCATTTCGTTTACCGATTGGTGAACTTCTACTTTGTTGTCGTAGATGTTAGGGTCAAATCCTTCGAATAATACCTCAACCGGCTTTGTCAATTTTACGTCACCAACTTTTTGTTTGGTTTTTTCGTCCAACTTTTCATAAACAGCATCGAGTGTTATCTTAGAATGTTGTGATGAAACGAGTGTTAAGTCCATACGATTACACCCTTCAATAAAGTCAGCGGAAGCTGTTGTTGTTTCAATAACAGCGGATACTCCAATGTTAAAGTGTCCAACTGGTTGAAACTCACTTGGAATTGTAATCTGCATCCACACATCTGGTTTCTGATTCATAGTACCACTAATAATCCTTGATGTTAAATCTACATCTTCCGATGTGAGTGCATTCTGAGGTGTATTACCCCATCGTTGTGGTAGGATTTTTATATCCCACTCCTCACCTTTGGTTTGGATTAGGGAACGGACTAAATCTCTCGAACGGGCACCATACCCACTTCTCGTTGCAATAGGGCAACTAACTACACATACCTTTTTCATGCTGAATAAATCTCAAATCGTTTACGTGGTGTCCAATTTTCAAGACAACCATCAATTGCTTCAATAAATGATACACCCATTTCTTCGGATGACATTCCACTTTCGCTGGCCACCCACTCGTGACCTTCTTGACCTACTTTTTCTAAGTGGTCTCTACCTGCTCTAAATGCATATCCCAACTTCTCAGCAACTTCCATAAAGTCACATCTATCATCGAAGATAAATGGAGTCATTGGTGAACCTTGGAGTGACCTATTAGATGGCCAAACTGTATATGCCCAATTCCCATGACCAAGTAGTTCGTTATTAGCCCACTCTCTTCTATCGTGTAGTGAACCAATCTTTACATAATCTTCAGCAGTTAGTGTTTCACCTTCCAAATCAAAACCACATTGGTCTTGAAGTCCACCAGTCACATTCACCACGATTGGTGTACCTGCTCTCAATGCCTCACAAGATGCGAGTCCGAAACCTTCATTAGAAGCGATGTTTAGAATGATATCACCTGAATTGTAATATAGGTTTAACTCTTCAGTAGAGAATTTAGTATCAGTAAACTTGTAATCACCATAGTGACCATTGTGTTTGATTACCTCATTCAAGTCAGTTCCATTGTCATCAGTTCGTTGAGTATGGAAGAATAAACATACCTTCTTATCCTCATGTTGTTTTGCAAACTCATTAAATGCAAGAACTACATCACCTGGTACTTTTCTACGAATGTTTCTATTGTTCCATAGGACTACAAAGTCGTATTCGTTTAATCCAAATTTATTTTTGAATTCCACTAACTTTGTGTCATCTGATGGTAATGGTCTGAAGTATTTCGATACCCCATGTGGTATATATTTGTATGCCCAATCTTCTTTTGCCATACCATATTTCTCAAGAGTTCTCTTGTTGATACCATATGTTTGTTTTGAGATTGACATCAACATATCACACGATGCATAAAATGGTGCATTCCACATTGGGTCTGGTAATGAGTCCCAAATATTGTAATACATAATAGGAATGAACTCTCTTACTTCATGTTCCATATCGTACAACCACTTCCAAAAACGTGGGTCGGTGAAGTGTAGGATTGCATCAGGCTTCTCAATGTTAATAAGTTGCCTTAATACTTCAGGATTCCCATATCCACTACTTGCATATATTTTGAGTGATGCATCTTCTACACCAGTTTCCTTTTGTGTATCAGCTGAAACATCAAACATCTTACCCTCTTCAGGATGTTTTAGTGCCGCACCTAATTGTACCCAATCATACTTGTGAATTGTCGAAAGAACAATCTCCTTTGATTGAGTAGCAATACCACTATGTAATCTGAGGTCATCCGATAGAAGCAGAATCTTTTTCTTCTTCGGTTTGTTTGGGTCTACTTTTCGTAGTTTTGGTAATTCCATTCGTAACTGTTTCCTTTTATATTGTATAAATATACAAAAATTATTTGTTAAATCCTACTTAAAATACATCTTATCGTTAATTACTAAAACGTCCACATCTGAGTCATTGAATAACTTCATAGCTTCCTCAGGAGTTTCAACGATTGGCTGCCCCTTTACATTTAGTGATGTATTTAAAACCACAGGAACTCCAGTAATATCCTTAAATTTACTTATCAAATCATAGAATATTGGATTATGGTCTCGTGTTAGTGTTTGTACTCGTGACGTATTATCAATATGTACACCTGATGGTATCTCTTGTGGTTTCTTACATGGTACAGTATGTAACATAAATGGTGAATCAAAATCCATATTGAACCAATCTTCTTTATCTTCCGATAAAACCACAGGTGCAAATGGTCTGAACCATTCTCTGAATTTAACTCTTGAGTTTAGTATGTCCCTCATATCTTTATTACGTGGGTCACTAATAAATGACCTATTACCAAGTGCACGTGGTCCTATTTCAGACCTACCTTGATACCAACACACAATCTTACCTTCAGATATTGACTGAGCTACTACATCCAAATCTAAATCTTGTGAGGTATGTTGCGACTCAGGTTGATAAGGATAGTGTGTACCTAAATAAGCGATTTCAGATGTTGTGTAATCGACACGTGGTTGCATTTGATTGAAGTGTAAATAATATAATGCAGACCCAGCAGCAATACCATCATCCCCACAAGCAGGAAAGAAGTGTACATTTTTAAATTTGGTTTCAGTTAAAATTTTATAATTAGCATTACAATTTAGAACTGTACCACCTGCTAAACATAAATTACCACCATTAAACTCTTTAGTCTCATCGTACAATACGTTAGCGTATTTAACTAATGAGTATTCAAGTAAGTATTGTATATTTGCAGCAGCGTCCATTACTTCTTGTTTGTCATAGTCACCCTTTTTCCAAACAGTCTGATATTCTCTTGTGAAGAATTTTGCGTCAACGTCATTATTTAAGATTTCATCTCGTAGATACCCAACAAATGGGAATCTTCCAGTTACTTGTGAGAACAACCAATCAATGTATTGGTGGTCTTGATTTGGTGAGTCCCTATCCCACATTGGTTTGGTCCATTCGTCTGCGTTTTCCTTCACATGACCACTTACATTACCATATGCAGCTAATCCCATAAGAACGCCTGCTTTTAATGTACCAGGACCTAATCCTAAGAATTCAGTTGCTGCATCGTAAAACGTACCAATCATAAGACCCGGCTCTCTGAACTGACCCAATACTCGCTCGTTACCTACATAGTAACCACTACAATTTTCAGGATCGTGCATAGATGCATCAACTGTCATTACAGCTGATTGTTTGAATGGTGATGTATAATATGCAGCGGATGCATGCGCTGTATGGTGGTCTATGAAGTGACCCTTAATTACTCTATCATACCCATCAATAACACAATTAAGCGGATATTGGAACGTATGAGTTATAATTGTATTATTATATGGAGGTTGGACTCTATCTATATAACCTGGTAGAGTGTATCCGTACTCAGTATCAATTATCTTGTTACTGTATGAATCCAAGTGATTCATAATAGCACTCTCTTGGTTATATGTACCCATACTACGTAGTGGGTATTGTTGGTCGTGTGGTGAATATATGGATATCCATGGCGATGTAGTTTGATTCCAATAACCCATTGTTATTATGTCAATGGCATCCAACGTAATCCCATTATCTGATAAAAATCTATCTAATGCTTCACGTGATAGATTCACATCTTTTTTATTACGTGAGTAACGTTCTACTGATATAGATGATACTAATCTACCATCAACTACTAATGCTAGGGATGCGTCATGTCCCGAGTGTATTCCTAATATTGTCATTCTATAAAACTACTTATTTTGTTATAACGTGCTAATACACGTTTGAAGTGATTAAATTCATTTTTTTTAATTTCACCAAAATATACGATTTTGTCAGAACCTCTGACTATACAATCATACTGATGTAATGGTTGGGTCGGGTGGTATGGTTTTCCGTAGTAATCCTTTTCCATCCCACTATAAAGAGACATTGGTGATGATGCTGAATTATACTCTATGTACTTAACACCCATCTCCAATGTAAACTTACGAACCCATTTTTCTATTCCATCTTTATTTCCACGAGTAATAAGTATAAGGTCATCTCCGAACTTTTGTTTTAATTTCCAAATAAGTTCTTTGATTTCACCCTTATTCTCATACTTGGGATTCCCTATTAGTGCTATTCTCATTTTTGTTGAGTCTTTTCTGAACCTTTCTCCAATACTTTTTGGTTTGCGTCTTTTGTAGTCCCTTCGGACCACCATTCCAACAGCGGGCGATTTTCTCATATGAACTTGTTTCGTGATAATAATTTGCAACTACATTAAACATATCGATGGATTTATCCTTCGACCATCGGTCTTCTAATGTAAATATGTAACTCGAACCTTTTAAATCTAAAATTCGGTTAACTTCTCGTACCATTATGGGTCTTATTTGAAGAACACCCACAGCATCTTCTCGTTTACAATATGCAGAAGTATCACATCTACTCTCTACCCACATCAATGCATTTATTAATGGAGTGAGGTCTCGTGATGGTTGTACTAGCTTTAGGTCGCATTTTGCGACTTCAAGTTCGATAGTTACTTCTTTGGGTGGTACGTTTACCAATTCTACTTTTGGTGAAATGTAATAAGTAGATGATGTCAAGATGATTAATAATAGCAACGATAACTTTCTCATATATTAGGATTTGATTCTTTCCTTACGATTACACAACTCACTTTTCTTGAAAGGACAATACTTACAATTCTTGGAGTTCTTACCTGCGATAGCAGGAAACTCACCATCAGTATTATATGACCCATCGTCATTGAATGATTTAGATATAAAATCATCGAATGATGTTGATCCGTTTCTCATTGTAATACTACCATGAGCAGGTACAAACTCTT
>Ga0098045_1000548_pt1 | contig 14577 bp, 12 predicted proteins | sample 11_taG_FD_77071 | JGI IMG/M metagenome (GOLD analysis project Ga0098045, IMG submission 77071) | Marine viral communities from the Subarctic Pacific Ocean - 11_ETSP_OMZ_AT15265 metaG | ecosystem: Environmental > Aquatic > Marine > Oceanic | place: Pacific Ocean | collected 2015-01-16 | reverse complement strand
TTTGTCGGTGTAACTGTTGGTGTTGTCGTAGGTGTCACCACTGAAGTACTTGTTGGTGTTACCGTCGGTGTTGCCGTTAGAGTATTTGTTGGAGTTACCGTAGGTGTTACTGTTGGTGTAGCGGTTAAAGTATTTGTTGGAGTTACCGTTGGTGTTGCCGTTAGAGTATTTGTCGGTGTTACTGTTGGTGTTGCCGTTAGAGTATTCGTTGGGGTTACCGTTGGTGTTACTGTTGGTGTTGCCGTTAGAGTATTCGTTGGGGTTACCGTTGGTGTTACTGTTGGTGTGGCGGTTAAAGTATTTGTTGGAGTTACCGTTGGTGTTACTGTTGGTGTAGCGGTTAAAGTATTTGTTGGAGTTACCGTTGGTGTTACTGTTGGTGTAGCGGTTAAAGTATTTGTTGGAGTTACCGTAGGTGTTGCCGTTGGAGTTGGGTCAGGACAAGTATTATTAATACAAGGTAAACCAATAAAGTAATCAACCTCATTAGAACTTACTGAAGGTTCTTTTCCACAAACGTATAATGAAGTATTAGGAAATATAACCGAATCATTTACTTCCGTACCATCGCAATTTATATATGATATGTTAAATTGGTCTACTAATGAAGTATTTGTAAATGTTAAACAATTACAATCAACAATCATTGAGGTCGTAGGTGTAGGTGTGAGTGTCGGTGTTGGTGTTGGAGTCACACATGAAATTAATTTAAAAAATTCACACCCTGTGGAATCAATAATAACAACTAATATTTGGTCAGCACCTGATAATTGAGTAGGTGTATTTAAATATACCGGAAGTGACGGCACCCCTGTTGAGACAACATAACAATATGTCATAGTCAAATCACACATTTTTATTGTGTAAGGAGGTACTCCGGTAATCGATGTTAACTCAACTAAAATCATTAATAATAAATACTAATTTTTATATTATTATCTTAAATTATTAATCTTATTCATAAGTACCTCAACAAAATCACCTGTATTTAGGTTATCACCCATCACTGTTTGTATATTTTGTTTTTTAGAATTAACCATATCATAAATCACAGCTTCTATTGTATTTTCAAATAATGGGTAATAAACTGAGACTGAATTTTTTTGACCGTACCTGTAAGCTCGGTCTTCGGCTTGTTCCATATCTCCGGGTACGAAAGAAATGTCATTAAATATAACCGCTTCTGCGGATGTTAAAGTAATACCTACACCAGCAGCCTTTGTATTACCAACGAAAACCCTAATCTTATCATTCTCTTGAAAGTCATCAACCGATTTTTGACGAGAGGGTTTGGTAGACGAACCATCTAATTTAACTGCTTTTTTCTTAAAATGTTCCGTTATTTTATTTAAAGAATCGGTAAAGTTAGTGAAAATAATAACTTTTTTACCTTGTTCTATTATATTTTCAGCTAATTCGATTGTGTTTTTTACTTTCTCATCAGCAATTACCTGTCTAACTTTCATTAACTTACTAAATTGTACTGTTAATGATTTTCTTTCTTCTTGATTTCTATCGTACCATTCATAATATTCCCCCATTAATGCTTCGTACATTTTAGATTTTAATCTCATATAGACAGGACTGATAATTTTATCCGGTAAATCTAATACATCTGTTTTTAATCTTCTTAACACTTGTCGAGATGTTCTATCTCTAAGTTCTTCTAAATTTGAGGCTCCCGAAACATTCCATATTTTTCTTTTACCCGCAGTAAACTGATAACCTTGACAATATCTTATAGCATAAGCCATCCAATTTTGAGAAACGGGAGACTCAATCAAACTTAATAAGTTAAAGTAATTCATAGGTCTATTTGTCATAGGAGTACCTGTTAATAACCAAAGATATTTTGGTGATTTACAAAAACTATTAACCAATTTAGTTCGTTTAGCCTGACCATTACTAACATAGTGAGCTTCATCTAAAATTATTAAATCAAATTCTCCTTTGGTGATTAAAGAAGTATCTTTATTCTTTATATCATAGAAATTTTTTAATATGTCGTAGTTAACTATCACAAAATCATCTTCCGTTGAAAACTTTTTACCTTCAGCGATATAGATACTTCTGTCGGTATAATTTTCAATCTCTCTTTGCCAATTCAACTTTAAAGATGCGGGACAAATAATTAATATTTTTTTAACACCCGTTTCTAATGCCGCTATAATGGTTGCAGTGGTTTTACCTAACCCCATATCATCAGCTAAAATAAATCTTTTAGACCCAACTAATTTTTCAATTGCTTCTATTTGATGGTTAAGTGGTGGTCTGTGAGAATATTTATTATAATCAATATTAACTTCCTCAATAGTATGTGTTTTTAGCAACGCCCCTTTAGGCATCCACATATCTTTTAGTTTGTCTTTTTCATTATATTTAGCCCAAATATGATAAGATTTATCTTTCTCAACTAATAGCTTTTCAACCCATATTCGTTTAGGTATTTCAATCATTCCATTTTCGTCGGCAATTTTTTTAGAAAAATAAGGGTCCATATCAACCCACCGTCTACCAATTTTAGGGACAACTTTATGATATTTAATTATATAGTCAGATTGACTTCGGGTTGGTAAAAATCTAGTATTTGTGGATTGTTTATCCTGTAAATAGATAATATAGTTGTTAGCACCTGAATATGACTCTAATATAGTTAGAGCATCTCTTTCTATGAGCTTATTTACCTTTATGGGGTCGTTATTTTCCAATATACGTATTTTAATAGAATAATAACATATAAACTAATATTTATCAATATGAAAGAGAATAAAGTACCAATTACTAGAATAGGAAGATTTTTTGGGTCGGAAGATTATAACTTAGAAATCGAAATGGGTTCTGAATGGTTAAGCGGTGATATGAATTTTACGTTAGTTGTTTATCGAGTTGATAAAACAAAGACCAAAACAGATGACGTATATGGTGAGGCTTTAACCGACGGTATTAAATTTAAACCCCCTATTGAAGTCAATGCTTATGTTCAAATTTTAGCGCCCGAAAATAAAAATTTGGGTACTTCCAAGATAAATCAAATGGAACCCGGAAATTTAAGGTTTTCAGTATATCAAAAACAATTAGAAGATTTGGGTATTGAGATAAATTATGGTGATTATATTGGTTATTATGAAAGTGAGACTAAAGTTAGATATTATGTTGTAAATAATGATGGTAGAGTAAACTCAGACAATAAACATACATATGGTGGATATAGACCTTTTTATAAAACTTATGTTGCATCACCTGTTAGTAACGACGAATTTAGAGGATTATGAAAATATTAATTAAGGAAAATAAATTATATGATATAGTATATAATTTTATTGATAATGAAATTAATTTTGAAGATTTAAATTGGTCATCACCAACTGTGTATGACCCAGAAGATGATTCTTTATTTGGTGAAGAAGATGGTGTTATAGAATATTATTATGGAGATTATGATTCAGAATATGGTGATTTTTTATTCGACTATTTTTCACCTGAATATTTTGACGATAGTCCGGGAGGTAAGCCCTTTAAAGAAAAATCTCCAATATTAGAAGTAAGAGATGAGGATTTTCATTTAAATTTATTAAATCTTTTTGGAGATGATTTATGGAGAAAACCGTTAAAAGAATGGTTTGAAGATAAATTTAATTTACCGGTTAACACAATAACTCACCATTATTATTAAAAAATTATGAAACTAATATTAACTGAAAAACAATATAAAATGATTAACGAGATGATAACTAAAGATGAGGTTGTCTGTGATAAGTGTGATTGGTCGTGGGAATTATCTGACGGGGGACATGACCCTTATGTTTGTCATAAGTGTGGTTATGATAATGAAAATTTAGATTTCACGGGTCTTAAAGTTATGGTTTATTATAATTTACACAAAAAAACATTTTCAATACAATATAAAGGTTTGGTTATTGCCCATGCTGATTATGTTAAGTTAAATGACGTTGAATTTAGAGTTAGAAAAACGGGTAAAAATAAAGTAAGAAGTGAAAAACGTAAAAATGTACACGCATTTGTTGTTGGTAAATTAATGGATTTCTGTAAATATCCTTGTGATAGTTTACCTGAAGAAAAAAATGGTAACGTAATAACTTATGACCCTTACATTTACGATTCTTTCGTTAAAAAAGAAAATGGTGAACCTATTTATAAAGCGACTGAAGTTGAAATGATTAATAATAGAAATAAAATTTTCATTATAAAAGAAACCTTTTAAATTATGCCCTTACCTAAAAAAATAAAAAAAGATATTCCTTTAACATTTTCAAAAACACTTATTTCAAGAAGAGAAGAGTTGTTAGAGAAAATTAATAAAGATGGAACATATCTTCCTAAGTCTTTACTTCATGCCGATTTAGATAAAGGGTTTTTAGAGTTTGTTAATGAAGATTTAAAAACGGTTGTGTCCGGTAAATTGGTTCCAACTATCGATATAATCATAACAACACAAAATTGGTCTCAATTTACCGAAACTTGGAATTTTGAAGATTTAGACAAAAATGTATCCCCACCTTTTATTACTACAGTTAGAACACCTGAAGTTAAATATGGTACAAACCCCGCTTTAATTTATAACATACCTAACCGTAAACAATACTACTATGCTCAGGTCCCTACTTGGGATGGTGAAAGAAACGGTATGGATATTTATAAAATTCCTCAACCGGTACCTGTGGATATAACTTACTCAGTTAAGATAGTTTGTAATAGAATGAGAGAATTAAATAAACTTAATCAAGTAGTTTTAGAAAAGTTCTCATCAAGACAAGCATATAGAAATATAAAAGGACATTATATTCCTATTGTAATGGATTCTATTTCAGATGAGTCGGTCATGGAGGTTGAAAAGAGAAAGTATTATATTCAAAATTACACATTCACAATGTTAGGTTTTTTAATCGACGAAGAAGAATTTGAAGTTAGTCCTGCGATTTCGAGAGTCCTTAATGTTATTGAAGCGGATACTCAAGTACAAAGAAAAAACAGAAAACCAAATATTGGTGATGAAGATACTACTGAATTAAAAGTTTCTTTCGTTTCAGGTAATAATACTATTAGTGAAACTTTCTTTTATACCACAAATCTATTATTGTTGAACTCTCAAAATATAGACACCTTTGAGGTTTATATAAACGACGACTTTTACGGTACTGATGTTCAAGAGTTATATATAAATAATGGTGACAGAGTTAAGATAGTTGTGGTTAAAATTGACGAAAGTCAGGAAACTTTAATTATTTTTAAAAATAATATTATTTAAGAATACTTAATATTCTTCACCGTAAACGTCTTTCTTTATAGCACATTTATCCATTATCATTTTCTCTATAAATTTGTACATAGTTAACCCATTCTTATCACAGTAAGACTTTAGGGTTGAATGTACCTCTTTTGATATCTTTAGATTCTTTATTTTAGTATTATTAGACATAGGCAGAAAAAAGGTAGAAAAAAGTATACCTTTTTTATAAATACTTGCTTTAACTAAAAGAACTTTGTTTTTTTTTATAATATTTATCTATAAATAAATAAAACAATAAATTAAAAACAAATGGCATCAAATCAAAAAGTATTCGTATCACCGGGTGTATTTACGTCTGAGGTTGACTTAAGTTTCGTAGCACAGAGTGTGGGTGTAACCACATTAGGTCTTGTTGGTGAAACTATAAAAGGTCCAGCTTTTGAACCAATTTTTATACGCAATTTTGACGAATTTACAACTTATTTTGGGGGAGCTTCTCCTGAAAAATTCATAAACACGCAAATACCGAAGTATGAAGCTTCGTATATTGCTAGAGCGTATCTACAACAATCTAATCAATTATTCGTAACTAGAGTTTTAGGTTTATCGGGATATGACGCGGGTCCATCTTGGACAATAACAACTAAAGGTAACGTGGACCCATCCACTGTAGATTTCTTTTGTGAAAGTGCAACAACTGTAGATTGTGTGACAGAATGTGTCGACTACAAAACTATTGACTTCGCAGTAGATTTTTCAGGGTGTACTAATGATTTGAGTTCTGTTTCATTTACAACACCAAGTCAGATACCTGATGTAATTGCAGATAAATTAAATATTCCATATGAATTGTTTGACGGAACTACGTCAACATTAGATAATAATATGAAGTCTCAGATTTTCTCAATAATTAATAATCCTTCTTCGGAGAATACTAATATTAATTATTATGGTGCAATACCGGGAAAAACATATGACGATTTTAAAACTGTATTTACGGGTGAAACAAATGTGTTTGGAGTAGATAATGTGAGTTCAACAGAAATTGATTACTCGGCACCACAAAACGATTCTTGGTATTATGGTTTATTCGATAATAATGGTAACGCTTCTTATAGTGGTTACTCTTATTGGTCAATCGTTACAGGATTAACACTTAATCCGGTTACGACAACAACAACTATAAATTCAACAACTACCACGACAACTACCGACCCTTGTGTTACACCGGTACCTACATCAACAACAACTACGACTACGGCTGTTCCGGTAAATTGTTACACAGGAACATTAATTGGTAGGGTATATGTTTATTCAGGTACGGCTTACACCGATTACGATGATTTAGTTATAGCAACTTTACGTTCAAGAGGTTTGGCGACTTATTCTACTGACGATGGTGCGGTTTATGAAGTTTCAGGATTAACAGATGTTAGTTTAGAATGTACCGGAACATATTCAGGTGTCACTAAAAACCCTTACGCAGCATTTGGTGTTAATATTACAAATAAAGATAATAAAAAATATTTCTTTGAAACATCATTTCAGAATTCAGACCCTAAGTACCTAAGTAAAGTATTTGGTTCATCTAATTTCGCAAAAACAAGGGCTAACGTACCTTTATTTGTGGAGGAGAAATTCCAAACATTATTAAATTATGGTTGGAGAAGTGGATTTATTAGAGGACTTAATTGTGAGTTAAATGCTTTACCTGATGCAAGACAAGGTTCAGACCCAACATCGATAGGTTTCTATTTAGAACAATATCAATCGGCTGAATCACCATGGGTAGTGTCAGAGTTGAGAGGTTCTGAAGTTTTCGACTTATTTAAGTTTACAACTATTTCGGATGGTAATTCATCAAATACCGAAGTTAAATTATCGGTAACTAATATTTCGTTTAATAATGGAACGTTTGATTTATTAGTAAGAGATTTCTTTGATACTGACGCAAATCCGGTTGTATTGGAGAAATTTACAAATTGTTCTATGGACCCAAACCAAAATAGTTATGTGGCTAAAAAGGTAGGTACTGTTGATGGTGAATACGCATTGAATTCAAAATATGTTATGTTAACCATGAATGAAAACGCACCGATTGATTCACTACCTTGTGGATTCCAAGGGTATGATTTCAGAGAATATGCAGGTTCAAGACCTCCATTCCCAATATATAAAACAAAATATGATTTCCCTGGTGAAGTTATTTATAACCCACCTTTCGGTTTGGCATCAGGTGATGATGATATAATCAGAAGTAGTGGTGATAATGTTAGAAGAACTTATTTAGGTATTTCTAACACTATCGGAATAGATACTGAGTTTTTCAATTATAAAGGTAAACAATTACCTTTAGATATTTGTACAAATACAACGGGTAATGAGTGGGCATATAAAACCAAAGGTTTTCACATGGATATTAACGCAAGTGCTATCACAATATCGGACTTTTACGCGACGAGTGGTACAACGGCATTCTATACAGGTGACGCACCTTTTGTGAATGACCCTCAAAGTGAGGATAACCCTTACTACAGATTATTTGCACGTAAGTTTACTTTATTAGTTGCTGGTGGATTCGACGGATGGGACATCTATAGAGAAACTAGAACAAATAGTGATAGGTTCGTGTTAGGTAGGTCAGGATACTTGAAAGGTTCTTGTTCATCCATAAAATACCCAACGGCATCGGGATGGGGAGCATTTAAACAGATAACTGTAGGTGATAATACACAAGGTTACGGTAATACTGATTATTACGCTTACTTATTAGGTCAAAGAACTTTTGAAAATCCTGAAGCTGTAAATATAAATATATTCGCAACACCGGGTATTGATTATCTTAATAATTCTGACTTAGTAGAACAGAGTATAGATATGATAGAAAACGATAGAGCGGATTCAATTTATATCGCAACGACACCTGATTATAATCTATTTACACCAACAACGGGTATTAAATCAGATATTATTTACCCTCAAGAGGCTGTAGATAATTTAGATGATACAGGTATAGATTCTAATTATACGGCAACTTACTACCCATGGGTATTAACTAGAGATAGTGTGAATAACACTCAAATCTATTTACCACCAACGGCTGAAGTTGTTAAGAATTTAGCATTAACCGATAATATCGCATTCCCTTGGTTCGCTGCGGCGGGTTACACAAGAGGTATAGTTAACGCAATTAAAGCGAGAAAGAAACTAACTCAAGAAGATAGAGATGTACTTTATCAAGGTAGAATTAACCCAATAGCAACATTCTCAGATGTGGGAACAGTTATTTGGGGTAATAAGACCTTACAAATTAGGGAAAGTGCTTTAGATAGAATTAACGTTAGAAGATTGTTGTTACAAGCACGTAAGTTGATATCGGCGGTTTCTGTTAGACTATTATTCGAACAAAACGATGATAAAGTAAGACAAGATTTCTTAGACGCTGTTAATCCTATCTTAGACGCAATTAGAAGAGATAGAGGTATATACGACTTTAGAGTAACTGTCTCATCTGACGCATCTGACTTGGATAGAAATCAAATGACAGGTAGTATTTATATTAAACCTACTAAGTCATTAGAATTCATTGACATAACGTTCTATATAACACCTGCGGGAGCATCGTTTGAGAACATTTAATAATTAATACTAAAGGTGGGGTTTTAAAATAACTCCACCTTTTATTTATATAATATGAAAACAAATAAAAACATTTTAGAAGGTATTGACGAAGAAGGGACTCCGGATATGAAGTATTATGCTTTTGATTGGGACGATAATATTATGAATATGCCGACAAAAATTATATTAAAAGACGATGAAGGTAATGAAGTGGGTATGTCCACTGAAGATTTTGCCGAATATAGGACATTAATAGGTAAAGAAGATTTTGACTATGAAGGTCATAAAATTGTTGGTTTTGGTGATGACCCGTTTAGAAATTTCGGAGTTAAAGGTGATAAAAAATTTATAATTGACTCTATGTTAGCGTCTGTAGGTCCGGCTTGGCCTGATTTTGTAGAAGCTATTAACAATGGTTCAATTTTTTCCATTATAACTGCGAGAGGTCATACCCCATCAATTTTAAAAGAAGCTTGTTATAATTTAATTGTTTCTAATCACAATGGTATAGATTCAAGTGAATTGGTAAAAAACTTGGAAAAGTTTAGAGATATTAGCGGACAAGAGAAGATTTCTAAGAAAGATATGATAAGGGAGTACTTAGACTTGTGTCGTTTTCATCCTGTAAGTTATGGAGAAGGTTCGGCAACTGACCCTGAAGAAGGTAAAGTTAAGGCTTTACGTAAATTCATTGAACATATTAAATTAATCTCTAAAGAAATTAAAAAAAGAGCTTTTCTTAAAAACAAAGTTTCAAATAATTTTACTCCGACAGTTGGTTTCTCGGATGATGACATACGTAATGTTGAGGTCATAAAAGATAGGTTTAAAGACGAACCTATGGTAAAAACATATTCAACTGCAGGTGGAATTAAAAAACCTTATTAAATATTTTTTAACAGTATGTAATATATTACTAGTTAATTATATATTTATAAATAAGAAAAATAAATTTAAGTAATAGTTATTATAGTTCTAGTTAGAGAATATTTTAAAAAAAAATAAAGTAAATAGAAAAATTTCAAATAACTTATATTTATATAAGAAATTAAAAGATAAACAAAAATATTAAATAGAAAAAACAAATGGCTGATTTATTAATGAAAATGCCCATACCATACGAACCAAAAAGACAAAATAGGTTCGTTCTGAGATTTCCATCATCTCTGGGGATAAATGAATGGTTCGTAGAGTCTACATCAAGACCTAAAATAACTGTTGGAGCAACAGAGATACAATTCTTGAACACATCAACATTCGTAGCGGGAAGATTTAATTGGGAACCCCTTAATGTTACATTTAGAGACCCAATAGGACCTTCGGCATCACAAGCTTTAATGGAATGGGTTAGATTGTGTGCAGAATCTGTTACAGGACGTATGGGATACGCTGCGGGATACAAAAAAAATGTTGACTTAGAGTTGTTAGACCCAACAGGTGTTGTTGTTGAAAAATGGATATTGGAGGGGACCTTTTTAACCTCAACTGATTTCGGGGCACTTGATTATAAATCAGATGCTATCGCTAATATTACGGCGAGTATGAGAATGGACCGTTGTGTTTTAGTGTACTAAATAAGAAAAAATAAACTTTATTTAAAAACCTGTACTTTGTATGGGTTTTTTTTTACATTTACTATTAATAACCTTTATAATTAATAAAAGTGAATTATAATTGTGTTAAAGAAATTTTATATGGACGATAATTTAATAAAGGCTGGTACTGAAAACTTTAGTTTACCACACGATGTTGTAAAGTTTCCTACAGGTGGAAAATTTTATAAAAACAAAAAAAAATCAATCAAGGTAGGGTATTTAACTGCGAGTGATGAAAATATGTTACTTAATGCTTTAGAGAATAACGCATCTGAGTTAACATATCAATTACTACGTAGTAAGATATACGAACCTGATGTTAGACCTGAAGATTTACTTAATGAAGATATTGAATCAATATTGTTATTTTTACGTAACACATCTTTTGGTCCTGAGTATATTTTTAAATTAAAAGACCCGGCAACATCAAAAATGTTTGAACAGACGGTTACATTAGATGAACTTGATATAAATAAACCTGATGTTGAACCAACTGAAGAAGGGTGTTTTGTTGTAAAATTACCTAAATCAGATGTTACTGTTAAACTTAAACCATTAACTTTTGGTGAAAATCGTGAATTGGAGTCACAAAAGAAAAAATATCCGTTGGGTAGAGTTGCACCTGTGGTCAATTGGAGATTGGAAAAACAAATTGTTGAATTAAATGGTAATACCGATAAAGGTGAAATTAGTAAGTTTATTAGTGGAATGCCTATATTTGATTCTAAGTTTGTTAGAAACTTTATAAATAAAAACGTCCCGTCCTTGGACTTAAGAAGGAAAATTTACGCCCCATCAGGAGAATTAGTGACATCGGATGTTGCTTTTGGGGTGGAGTTTTTTCGGCCTTTCTTCTAGTCATAGGCAAAATCTGCTCGAGGAGTTCTATCTTATTAATAAGTTTATTACTTTATCGATGAAAGACTTCAACGAATTACCTACATATGGTAGGAGATATATTTTAAATAGAATAATAGAAGACAATACACCAAAGAGTTAAAATTACTTTTTGGTGTATTTATGTTATATAGAAAAAGTTAATTATGGCGGATAATCCACTTTCATTTAAAAATTTAGAAGAGTTAATGAAAAACTCTCTTATACCCAGTGCGGATAAGTTAAAGGATAAAATTTATGAAGTAGATAATGCCGCTTTTGAAGTCAATAAGACGTTTGGTTTAGCTGGTGAACAGATTATGGCTATTAAATCTTCGTTAACCGGAGCCGTTAGTCAGGTTGAAAGGTTAGGTGGTAGTATGATGGATGTGAAAAACATCATAAGTGGTATTGGCGATGAATTAGGTAGAAGTTTAATAATAGAATCTGATGCTATTGCAGATTTGTATGCGGCAAGTGAAATCAGTGGTAAAAGTACTAGGTCGTTAACAAGTACTTTTAAGAGTGCAGGATTTTCTATGTATAATGTCGCTAAAGAAATTGAAGGTATTTCTAACTCTTCTAGAAGTATGGGTCTTAATACCGTAAAGGTTACAGAAAAAATAACTGATAATATCGGTCAATTAAACCGATTTAATTTTAAGGGTGGTATTGATGGGTTATCTCGTATGGCAGCGGAGTCAACAAATTTAAGGGTTGATATGAAAACCGCTATGGACTTAGCTGATAAAGCTTTTAGTCCTGAAGGAGCAATTGAAATTTCAACAGCATTTCAACGATTAGGGGCGACAATACCGGGACTTACCGATGTTAATGAATTGATGTTTAACGCTCGAAATAACCCTGAAAGGTTACAAGAAGACTTAGCTGAATATGGTAAACAGTTTGCTAAGATGAATGAGAATGGTGACTTTGAAATTATGCCCGGTGCAAAAGCGAGATTAAGAGAAATTAATAGTCAACTTAATTTAGGTTCCGGTACCATGCAAAAGTATGCGTTGGGGGCGGCTGAATTTGATTATAAGATGAGTAGAATTAGGATGCCTAATTTTGATGTGTCTGAAGAAGATAAAAAATTAATTGCTAATATGTCCGAATTAAAACCGGGAGGTTCTGCGACAATTAAATTTGAAGATGCTGAAGGGAAATCACAAACTAAAAATGTTGTTGAATTAACTGAAAGTGACGTAAAAGCGATTAAAGATAGCGCGGCTCCTAAAGAGATTCAAGATGTACAAAAACTTCAATTAAGTACTCAAGAATCTATTGATGCTTCCCTGAAGTCACTTCTTAATAAAACCGCATCAGCCTATGCGGGTTCTAAGACATCTAATGATATTTTAGAGGGAGCGGAATTAGTTGAGACTACGATATACGATACTTTTAGTGCCGCGCTAGGTAAAACTGAAAAAATAAGTGAAAATGTTGATAAAGTTACGGATACGTTAGTGAATTCTGTTGAAAAACTTGTTACGGGTGAAATGGAACTTACCGAAGTATTAGGGAATATTGGTCGGGTAGGTACTGAAGTTTCTGAAGATTTTACGAGCAATTTTAAACCGGCTATGAAAGTTATTACCGATAACATTGAAGAATTTAAAACGGGTACTAATAAATTTAATGGGGTGTTGGAAGCACTTACGGGATTTATTGAAAAGGTAGGAAACAATTCTCAAGGAGAAAAAACTCCAGAGCTTAATGCTCAAGATTTTATAAAAACACCGGGGATGGGTATTCAAACATTACCTCAGGACACTATATTTGGTGGTACAGGATTTGAAAGTTTCATTGATGGTATAAAAGAAATGAAATCTATACCTACTAGTAATAACACTGATAATACTCAATTACAGGATTTTATAACTCAAATGAAAAGTATGAAATCCTCTATGAATAGTGGTGATGACAATAAAACTCCTGTTGAGACAAAAACAACTGCTGATATCAATCTTAATATTAAAATAGACGCTCCTAATCAAATAGATACTAATCAAGTTGTTTTGGCATTAGAAAATCAAGGTGTTAGAGAAAAGTTATATGAGACTATGAGAGAAACTATGTATAATAATGGTCTATCCGCACCTACTTCATCTAAAACTAAACTAATGAACCCTTATATAACTTCTTAAAAAATAACTTATTAGTCTATTTATAATAAAAATATAAAATCTTATTATGAGTAGTTTATCATTTGCTTCTACATCTTCTTTTAGGAACTCACTCATGGGTGTTAACTTACCCCCATATAATGTTCCGGGTACATATACACCTCCGGGAGGTCCTTTAACGTATCCAACACAACTAAGTAATTTTAGTGTTGTTGATTCACCTGATTTTTTAATTGCTAATAGTCCGTTTCCTAATCAATCATATGTTTTAAATGAATTTGGTCCTACGGGGGGTTTTAATAGTACAATTACATTTAATGGTCCTTTAGTACCTGTTATACCTACGTATGCTGAGTATAGTCCTACTCAGACTAATATGGATATACTAAATGATACTTTTATTGACGCGGCTTACTTACAAAACGCTTATGGTCCTCAAGGAGGGTATCAGTATATGGTCACGATGACTGATATACAATTAAATAATTTTATTTATCAACCTTATTGGGACCCACCTAATTTTACTCCGTCAAGTTACAGTCCTTATAATATACTTTTTTCTGATAACCCTCAAGGTGATGTAGGACCACTATCTCAAGATTCATATTTAGCTAGATTAGGTGCCGAACAACTTAAGACGTCTTTTCAAAATAGAGTCGACGCTGAAATATATCAAAATACGGTTGGTTTAGTTAACTTAGATTCACTACAAGACCCATTTGAAGCATCTTTAATTGCTACAGGTCAAGAACCTTTAATATATAAAAATTGGAGGATTACAGTACCTGAAAACCCAATTTTACAAGCCGCGGATTTTATAACTCGATTAGGTGGGGCTTATTGGCCCGTATCACCAATACCGGGTGATTATTTTGATGAGCCTAATTTTGATGATAAACAAACATCAAAAGCTTTAAATGTTGTTAATCAATTAACAGGTGGGTTCTTAGGACCTATTCTTAATAAAAGAAGACAACCGTCACAAGTATTTATTGCTAATACCGGTAATGGACAAAGGTCGGCTCTTTTTAGGTCTTTAGATTATAATAGATATCAGCCAGGTTTTAGTAAGGATTTCGGTGGGTTATTAGGTATTGGTCAAGGTTTG
>Ga0098045_1000546_pt1 | contig 14635 bp, 19 predicted proteins | sample 11_taG_FD_77071 | JGI IMG/M metagenome (GOLD analysis project Ga0098045, IMG submission 77071) | Marine viral communities from the Subarctic Pacific Ocean - 11_ETSP_OMZ_AT15265 metaG | ecosystem: Environmental > Aquatic > Marine > Oceanic | place: Pacific Ocean | collected 2015-01-16 | reverse complement strand
GCAGAGGACTACCCTATCAGCAAACCTACAAAGGAGAAACCTGCCACAAGACTGAAACCGGGGAACCCCGATGACATAAACGTTCACTGAAGGACCGGAGGGTAACACTCGTTACGCAACTGGTTAACTACTGATAAGACGGGCACGTCTGTATCACAGAGTAAAGATTTGGATCGCACGATACACTGGAACACCATTCTTGACGGAATGCCAGTCACTGCACGGAGAGCATCAAGACTTGAGATACAGATTCGGAACAAGCAAGCGCCCACGCAGTTCCGGCACACGGGCTACTAGAGCCATATCTAGGGAGAGTGGGCATCGCTGAAAAAATAGGCGGTGTTTGGGGTCCATGAAGTGAACAGTACTTATATAACACTACGGGAATTGCCTAAGGCTATCGTGGGGCGGCGTCAACCTCCACACGATAGGGTAGGTGTTCTATACCCAAACACATACACCGACAGGCTGAGACTAAGCAGAGGAAGACTTCAACATCTTCACTTGCTGAGCGTCCAAGAAGACAGTAGCTGTGCCATTGACAATCTCCACCTGATCCAAGGGGACTCCAACCTTAGACGCAATTACTGCCTTCGTCTTTATTTCGTCCATAGGTTCGTATGGCTCAAAAAACTCTCCATCCTCTGCTAAAACCTGCATCAAAGGAACAGGCGCTGGCGGAGCGCCACACGTTTTACAGCATAGACGATCTTCATTGATCTTGGGCTTACGGGAGCTTTCCACGGAATGCCCACAGTCAAGTTCGATGTGCCACTTAGTTTTCCCATACTCACCCAAACGAACAGCTTGAGTTACCATCCGCTTCGGACCACGTTTACTCATACAAATATCGTACCAGCACCCTTGACTCAAGACCAGCGAAAGCATACAATACGCTTATGGACAAATCTAAACTTCTTGAAGACGCACTGGGCCAGATTGAAAAACAGTTTGGGGAAGGTGCAATCATGCGCCTCGGGGACAACGCCTCAATGGCCGTAGAGACCATTTCAACAGGATCAATCGCCCTAGACTTAGCGCTCGGTGTTGGTGGCCTCCCACGAGGGCGTGTCACTGAAGTTTACGGTCCAGAGTCGTCAGGCAAGACCACGGTAGCTTTGCATGTGATTGCTGAAGCACAAAAGAACGGCGGGCAGTGTGCATTCATCGACGCTGAGCACGCCCTTGACCCAATCTACGCAAAAGCAATCGGATGCGACGTAGACTCTCTACTCGTTGCTCAGCCAGACACCGGGGAGCAGGCGCTGACCATCACGAACAAGTTGATTGAATCAGGTGCCCTAGACGTTGTAGTCGTGGACTCGGTAGCAGCCCTTACACCCCGTGCCGAGATTGAAGGCGAAATGGGTGACAGTCATGTTGGACTACACGCACGACTCATGTCTCAAGCTATGCGTAAGATTGTTGCAAACTTGAACAACTCAAAGACCACACTAATCATGATTAATCAGTTGCGAGAAAAAATTGGTGTCATGTTTGGGTCACCCGAAGTGACCACTGGCGGTAAGGCTCTAAAGTTCTACGCATCTGTTCGCCTAGACATTCGACGCATTGAAACACTGAAGGACGCTTCCGAAGCAGTCGGTAACAAGACCCGTGTTAAGGTTGTGAAGAACAAGGTCGCTCCCCCATTCAGGCAGGCAGAGTTTGAGATTGCTTACGGTGAAGGTATCAGCCGAACCGGGGACATTGTAGATATCGCTGCACAAATGGGAATCCTTGATAAGAAGGGTGCGTGGTACGCCTACGAGGGCACGAACATTGGACAGGGGCGGGTTAATACCAAGGCGTACCTTGATGAAAACGAAGATGTACGGGAAACAATTGCGAAGGCAATCTACGCTTCGATTTGACAGACCGTAGGATATGTGGTAGCCTTCCTATTCCAAGGAGGAAACCACTATGCCTAAAAAAGCAAAAACAACCGAACCCGTAGGCCCGCCTAAAGGATGGGTTGTGTGTGAGACATTTCAAATGTCGCCACAAGTAACGCTATCCAAAGGCGATGAATGCCGAGTAAAAGGAGAGCAAGGCAAGTTCGTATTCTTACGACATGTCTGGAACACCAACACCAACAGTGAGTGGGTTGACGTTTGGGGAGGCTCAGCCGGTCATAGTCAATGGAGGTCTGTCAGGATCGAACGGCTGAAGCACATTCCGAAAAAACGCTCCCGTAAAAAGAAAGAACCCCGGTCACATCAGTAACCAGGGAACTCTCCAGTTAGGGGGTTACACAAAAGGAGTAAAACTCGTCCCCTAACAGTTGTATTCTACAGCATCACTTCACGCTTGTTCAAGCGATCTGTGTGCTACCTCAGACTACCGAGGCAGTTGAGTGGTCGCCAACCTTTGTAGCGGCAAATGACTTCACCACTGAAAGAGCGGCGGCAACTGCTGCGGTGGCAGCACCCTTAGCTGACGCCATGTCAGTCACGACAAACATTGCCAAAAACGTCTGAGCAAATGTCATGAGGGCACGTTCTGCAACCTGCTTGTAAATACTAACTTCCATACTGTTCTCCTTGTTAGGGGACTATGACCAAGACAATCTGTCTCTCTTATATTGTACCATACCTCATATAACATGATAGGAGGACAATTATAAAAGTTATTTAACTTTATCTGGTGCGAGTCTGAATGCGGCATCAATTTCGTCCGCAGTAACCACCCCATCATCAGCATAAGCCCCAGCCAGCTTCTGCAAAACAGTAGCGGTTGCTGTAACGCCAGCGAGAAACGCAGCTTTCCACGGCTCAATACCACCGATAAAGCTTGCACCGCCAATGATAGCCATAGCATTCATAACAAAAACCGCAAAGATGCGGCCTATGGTGTTAACAATCAGTTTACGTGTTTCATTCTTCATTTTTATCACTTTCCTTTTCATCATCTATGTAATCCAATACAGTTCCTAGTAGGTGCAGCCCTAGCCCTGCAACAGAGATATAAATACCTCTATGTAGTGTCGTGGACGATAGGGTGACGAGAACCAAGCCTGTTCCCGCCAAGGTCCAGCCGAGGTAAAGCATTTCCCGTCCCATTCGTTTGACAGCACCAATTAATTTTTCAACCAACTTCATATCGCCTCCTTTCAGCGAGTCTTTCTTCTTGAACTTTTTCTGTCGCCGCCAGAGTCGCTGCTACCACCGCCTCCGCCTCCGCCACCGCCACCTCCGCCACCTCCGCCAGCAGGACCAGATGGGCCGGAAGATGCTGCCGCTGCAACAACAGTGGCCGCTGCCGTAGCTGCAACAACGGTACGCCGAGTTTCCGTATCGACGGTAGACCCATCTGCTACGTACTCGTTGTAAGCGTCATCCTCAAAGATGTTAACTGAGTCCTCAAACTCTTCTTTGACTTCCCCTCCAGCGTCATTCAGGGCGGTGACAAGAATCTTTTTACCGTCGTCAGAAATTTCATCAAAGTTTGCTTCTGACACAAGTGCGCTAACCTCTTCGACTGTGACTTCACCGTCAACAACATCCAAGAAATCTTCAGCTAGCTGCTCGTCTATGGCGTCAAGTGCTTCAACAACTTTTTCTTCAGCCTCGTCAACCTCAGACAGTTCTACGCCCTCAATATCAATACCAAGACTGTTGAGGTCTAATGCTAGCTCTTCGTACTCTTCTTCAACGGCGAACTCTTCAAAGAAATCTTCAACGTCAACTTCTTCACCGTTGATGGTGACGACTTCCGGCTCAGGTTCCGGCTCAGGTTCCGGCTCAGGTTCGGGTTCCGGCTCAGGTTCGGGTTCCGGCGCAGGCTCGGGTTCGGGTTCGGGTTCGGGTTCTGGCTCAGGCTCAGGCTCAGCAGGAAGAGTCGTCGGTGGTGGGGGCGTCGTCGTCGTCGTCGTCGTAGTAGTAGTGGTCGTAGAAGTAGTTGTAGTTGGGATTACCGTAGTAGTCGTAGGGGGTACGGTTGTCGTCGTCGTCGTTGATGGCGGAACCTCCGTTGTTGTAGGCGGCAACGTCGTTGTTGTCGCTACAGGTATTGTAGTTGATGTAGTAGTCGTGGGCGGTGAGGATGTTGTGGTAGTAGTCGGAGGTACGGTCGTAGTAGTCGTCGTTGTCGTAGTCGGAGGTACGGTCGTAGTTGTAGTCGTCGTTGTCGTAGTCGGGGGAACCGTAGTAGTGGTAGTCGTCGTAGGCGGCGGTCCCTCAACTGTTAAAGTGACCTCATTCGACCAGCCTGAGTACATCCCCTCTGTATCATTATCAGAACGCACACTAAACACATAGTCAGCACCAAAACCACCAGTTGAAACAATTTGATCATAACTAATGACCGCATCAGTGGTTTGAGAAGATACAGCCCACCCGCCTTCAGTTGGAAAACGCCAACTGACAGCATAGCGTTCAGGTTGTACGTTACCCACGTTTGGCTCATCCCAGTCCAATACAATTTGTTCGCCATCGTCCACCACCGTAAGACTCATCGGGGGTCCAATAAAGGGCGGCTCAGTTGTAGTTGTAGTTGTAGGGGGAAGAGTGGTAGTTGTTGTTGTCGTTGGCGGTATGGTTGTCGTAGTTGGGGGCAGCGTAGTGGTAGAGGTAGTGGTAGTGGTAGTCGGTGCGGTAAGTGTGGTTCGTAAATTGACTTCAGAAATCAAATCAAAGGAACCGCCTCTGTTCCCCCCATTAAATCCGATACCCTGTATGGATGGATAGTAGCCAGCACGCAACCGATAAGTCCCATCAGACAGGTATACGGTCAGCTTAGCAGACACACACTGAGTCTGGGGGTTGTGGTTACCGTCATCATTATGGCCTACATACGCACCATCGGCCCGGTACAGCCACAAATAAGGGTCAGTGACCTGAGATTGGTAACAAGAGTCGTTTGAGTTTCCGTAGAACACCACAGTTTTAGCGGTATCAATATCAAAATACCAGTCGGACTCTGCGCTCACTACATAGGTGGTGGCCGATACCTGAGCAGGGGCGAACCACGCCAGCAAAAATACCCAAACCAGCGCTAATTTAGCCAGCTTTTTATACAGTTTACCCTTATGCAGCATAAGACCGCTCCACCTACCACTAACACCTATTAATATTGTACAGTGATAAAGACTTGCCAACTGTCAAACAAGCGGTATAATAAGACACATGCCAACATATACCTACAAATTTATCGAGACAGGCGAAACGATTGACACTCAGCAGTCGTTCTCTGAGGATGCACTCACAGAAATGACGCACCCCAAGCTCGGTAAAACCATGTCGGTTAAGAAGGTCTTCCACGCTCCAGCAATAACCGGCTTTGAAAACGTACCAAAAACAGTGTCACCCACATACAGGCACGACCGGTCAACTACATGGAATAGCGCACAGCAGGAATGACATGGCCCGCTTAACTTTCCTCACAGGTACAATGTCGTCAGGCAAAACGACGCACCTGCTACAATCTCATTTCAATGTCGAAGACGCCTTCCCCGGACAGGTTATGTTAATCAACAAGCACGACCGTTCAGGTGACTCTGTGTGTAGCACCAGAATGGGCGGCATGAGTCTTTCAATAGGGGTTAACGACGACGTGAACCTAATTGATTTAATTTCGGAGCAAGAGAAAACCACCGACGCCAAAGTCAAATTCATTTTTGTAGATGAAGTCCAGTTCTTTACCGTAAAACAGATTGAACAACTAGCACATCTGGTAGACGTAAGCGATATCGAAGTAAACGCATACGGATTACTCACCTCGTACAAAGGTGAACTGTTCTCAGCAGCCAAACGACTAATAGAACTAGCGGATCGTATTATTCAGATTAGCAATGGAATGCGATGCTGGTGTGGCGCACGGGCTACACACAACGCTCTTTACTTAAATGGTAAAAGCGTAAGTAGCGGGAGTGAAACAATGGTTGATAACGCCGACGATATTGACTACAGAGTAATGTGCAGGCGGCATTTCATGGAGCACATCTCCTGCGGCTCACATAGCTACTTGAATATTCAGCACTCCAGCCTCCTCTGACATAACATTCAGACTAAGCCCCTCAAACAAAATCGTAGTAACCTGGATCATGTCATCCACCGCCAACTCTCTGTCTGCATCGTCAGGATCGGACAAGTCCACGAGGGTGTCCACAAAGTAGTCAAATAACGCCATTCTTGCTTGTTCAATATTTTCTTCAGACATGCTGTTAGTCTAACCTGTCCTAAGAAAAAAATCTAGCAATTCAGTCTTGACACACTATCAAGATGACAGTAAGATACATACATCTGTACATCGACAAATGATAGGAGAACTAATGAGCAATGCAGATATCACAGTAACAGGTAACCTGACAGCCGACCCCGAGTTGAAGTTCGGTGCCAATGGCAACGCACGGCTATCCTTTTCGGTAGCATCAAACAAGCGGTTCAAGGTGGGCGACGAGTGGCAAGAAGAAACATCATACTTCAACGGTGTGGCTTGGCGAGGAATCGCAGAGCAAGCCGCCAGTGTTCTTGAGAAGGGAATGCCTGTAATTGTTAAGGGCCGTCTTGAACAGCGCTCGTGGGAGAATGCAGAAGGTGAAAAGCGTTCAACGGTAGAGATCGTTGCAGACGCAATCGCCGTCAACACGTTTGGAATTGAGAGCCTTGAGCGCCGCCGTGGTGGTGCAGGTGGTGGAGGAGGCGCAAGCCGTCCTGCCCCTCAGAAGAAGGCCACAGTTCCTGACCGTGACCCCTTTGAAGACTTCTGATTAAGGTTTTACTAGAGTTCAGAATCAAGTATACTTATGTTTCTTGTTGTTTATCCATAATTGAACTCTAGTAGATTGGAAGACGGCCCCCCGAAAGGGGGGCTTCTTCTATTATGGGATTGACAAGTCACCAAAAAGGGGTTATGCTTACCGTATGGAAAAGACCGAATGCAAAGCAATCGTTGAACTGCTCAGCGTCACTTGGGACAAATCCCTAGACACCGCTTCCATAACAGTTCGCTCAAAGGGCTACTGGGAATTCGTCCACGACCTACCCTTTGAAGAAACCAAAACAACTATTAAGCGTATGGGCATGGCTGGACGCAAGTGGCTCCCCAAGCCCGGAGAACTTCGCATCGCTGTTCTGTCTGACATGAACGAAGAACCACTACCTCCCGAACCTGAAGAAGCCTGGACGATCCTGCAAGCCATTGGGCAAAAAATTTACAGCGGCACATACGACTATCCCAAGCCCCACGCTGTGCTAGCCCAAACCATTAAACGGTTAGGCTCAGGCGCTACCGCCTTGACAACCAACTCAGATCGTGCTATGTTTACGTCCTTGTACGAGAAGACTAGAGAGGCATACATTTTGGAGCACTATGGAACCGATTGATAACGTACTCGCCCGAATCAACCACAAATCATCAGGCAAAAATCAGTGGGACGCTTCATGTCCCTGCCGTAGTGACGATGAGAACCCATCGCTGCGAGTCTCTGTAGGAAAGCAAGGCCAGGTGCTGATGAAGTGCCTTCGTGGTGGTGGATGTGAACTGAGCGAAATCTGCGAATCTATCGACCTTGAGCTTGGCGACCTGTTTCCAAAAGACACGCCCAAGCCACAAAAGTCTAAGCTGGAGCTTGTAGACACATACAAATACTTCTACGAAGACGGGACCCTTGCTATGGAGGTCTTACGCTTTGTAGATGATCGGGGTAAGAAAACCTTTAGACAGCGCCGACCCGAAGAATCAGGTGGGTGGAACTGGTCCACGTCAGACATTGAAAAGCCACTCTACCGCTTACCTCAAGTCATTCACGCTAGAGAAGAAGGACGCCCAATCTACGTCGTTGAAGGTGAGAAAGATGTACACTCCCTTGAAGCGCTAGGAAAGACTGCAACCACCAACCCCGGAGGCGCAGGTGCAGAAGGACAAAACAAGTGGATGCCCCACCACACCGAAGCTTTAGCAGGCGCAAACGTTATCATTATTTGTGATAACGACGAAGCGGGATACCTTCATGCACGAGCAGTCAACAAGGTTCTTACTGCTGCCGACTGCAACGTTAAAGTTTTTAAGCCTGGAACACACAACGATGTTTCCGACTTGCTTGATGCGGGTGAAGAGTTAGCGTCAGCGCTTGTGCCCTTCGATACTACGGCCATACCGGAACCAGAACTTGATCTGGAAGAAACCGAAGTCTCGGCGCTGGACAAACTGATCAGCGGTCTTTCTGATCTAAAAGGCAAGGATATGAGCGACAACCTTCTTCTAGGTAAAGTCGCATCGCAGTTTGACTCTTTCATTAGCGTCAGGGACAGAGAACAAGAAAGCGGCGGAAACCTCGTTGAATGGTCACCGTTCTTAGAAACTGACGTAGACCTCTCATACGATTGGGTCATCCCTAACGTGTTAGAGCGTCAAGAACGAGTCATTGTCGTAGCCGCTGAAGGCGCAGGCAAAACTACACTTGCCCGACAGGTAGCGCTAATGTCGTCAGCAGGCATACATCCCTTCCGTCGTGATGTTATGCCAAAGGTCAGAACACTGATGATTGACCTAGAGAACCCTGAGCGGATCATCCGGCGCACGTCGGCACGCATTTACGACAAGATCAAGTGGTTCGGCAAACATGAGGAAATGGATGCACACCTGCTTATGAAGCCTGACGGTGTAGACCTCATGTCGGCAAAAGACAAAACGCTTATTGAAGAGTATGTAGCCACAGTCCAGCCTGACATCATTTTCTTTGGGCCTCTCTACAAGGCATTCATTGACCCCGGTGGGCGTACAGCAGAATCTGTGTCACTAGAGATTGCTAAATTCCTAGACTACATTCGACACACCTATAACTGCGCTTTGTGGATTGAGCATCATGCGCCGCTTGGGTCAGGGGGGCAACGTGATCTCCGCCCATTCGGTTCAGCCGTTTGGTCAAGGTGGTCAGAGTTCGGCCTTGCGCTTGCGCCAGACCCAACCGACCCCGAACTTATTGAATTCAAGCACTACCGTGGTCAGCGAGAAGCCCGAGAATGGCCTGCCCTTTGTAAGCGGGGAGAATCATGGCCGTTTGAGGTTGTTGAGTTTTCACAGTACCAGAACGCTGTAGCACCTCAAGGATCAGGGCGAACGGATGAAGAATTAAACGAGGCTTACCAAAATGAAGAGTTTGATGACGAAGTTACCCCCTGGTAACAAACATAAATAAAAAGAAAACCCTTTGTAGGGGTTGACCATTGTGTGCTGCATTTAATAGAGTAGCGCTAAGAGCGATTTCACTTACCACTAACACCTAAGGTTTGTCAAGCGCTCCGGTTAGCCCCTCACCCGAGGGGCTGGCCTGTTTCTAAGGTCAGTTTTGTAAACACACATACTGATAAAAGGAGCAACATGAAAGATCAATTAGACGTACTAGATAACGGCTTTATCCGCCTAGACGCCAGCGATGCGACTGACCTCAGCGTAGTAAACGCAGCAAGAGTAAGCTTCGGCATCCATACTGAAGAACTGTCAGAAAAAGACAAAGGACTCATTGGATTCCTGATGCGAGAAAAGCACGGAACCCCATTTGAGCACAACTTCTTCAGATTCCACGTCAAAGCACCTATCTTCGTAGTACGGGAATGGTTCCGGCACCGCATCGGATGGTCATACAACGAATACTCAGGAAGATACGCAGAACTAAACCCCGAAGCATACCTCCCGTCGTCCACAGAAATGCGGACTCAAGTAGGAAAGCCAGGCGCATACGAATTTGAGCAGATGTCAAACTATCAATTCTCGAAAGATCGCATCAAACTCTCATACATGCAAAGCTTCGGCACATATCACAAACTCTTAGAAGAAGGCGTAGCCAAAGAAGTAGCCAGATTAGTCCTCCCCGTTGGAACCTACACCGAGTTTTACGCCACAACAAATGCACGGGCACTGATGAACTTCATCAAACTTCGTGGAGATGAGACGGCTCAATGGGAAATCAGACAGTACGCTAACACACTGGAATACTTCTTACAAGAAAACATGCCCGTCACCTATTCACACTTTGTACAAAACGAGAAGGTAGCTCCCTAATAAAGTATGCTATAGTAGCAATATGGAACAAATAGTCATTATTGATAATTACGAATACAACGGTGAACGCACCGACACTCCCGAGTTCTACGAGAAATACGGTTTTGCAGTCATTCCAAATGCAGTACCCAACGAACCTCTAGACATGTACGGAGACCGCTGGGACGCCGAATTCGACAACCCTGACAACCCTCATTTCGTTGGATGGGAAAACGACAAAGCCTACATGAATGTCCCCGAACTTAAAGAAGTACTATGCCACAAAGGCGTCAATAATTTCTTTAAAGAAATTGACATCGCTGTAGCGCTCCACGTCACAAAAACAAGAATGACTGTACAACACACCGGATGGCACCTAGACGCCACACACCCCCACGACATAGGACCAAAAAACTATGTAGGCGGATTAGTGGCCCTAGGTGACTGCGACGAAAATAATGGCGCAATCGAAGCCATCCCCGGCTCACACAAATGGGACCTGAACTATCGGGAACGCTACAGCAACCCTGACAGAACCACCCATATCACAACAGACGAATTTGAAGAGCACCGTGCCAAAATCCATGCCGAAATTGTACGACTCCACGCACGCCGAGGAGACCTGCAAGTCTGGCACGGACGCTCAGTACACCGTGCAGCACAGCCCACCGGAAACGGACTCAAGCGGCCAGCAGTCGTAGCCCACTGGTGCAACCGGCTCGTAGCCGAATCCGAAGTAACAAAAGCCGGAGGACACGTCCCATACGAAATCATGGCAGACGACCTCATCACAAACAAATCAAACTCCAACGAACACTTCTTCCAACAATGGGGAGACGACGGCGGATTCTACTACCCAAACTGCACAATCACCCGCACATGGATAGGACGAAACTTCCCCGAAGTACCCTACGGCAATGTGCTATGGGAAGAACTGCCCGCATACGGAATTGAACCCGATATGGGCGACCCAGACCTCCTATTACCAGACGGCGGCGGCAACTATTAAATTTGCCCCACCCATACAGGTATGCTAAAATAGCAGATATGGAACCCTACGGATATTACCCCGCATACACAAAAGCTGTTGACCACTTAGATGAAGTCAACCCAGACGCACTCTTCGCCAACGGCCTAGAAGCCGCCTGTATAGGACACACCGAAATCTGGTATAGTGAAGAACAGCGAATCAGTCTAGCAGTGTACAGCAAACAAAAAATTGTCAGGTTCCTCGCAGAAACCGAAGACATGTCATTCTCCGACGCAGAAGAATACGCAAAATCCAACATCTACAACCAATACATTGGACCAAACACTCCAATCTTTGTAGACGAAGCATACAACCCGGCACCAACCATGCTCGCTCCCCCCATAGCAGCCGAAGACATGTATGAACTGTGAAACGCCTCTACCTCAAAGGGACCGAACTAGTCCTTGACACGCCCTACAACAAAGATGAAGTAAAAGCGTTCAAAACGTCATTTCCCACCGCACGCTGGGACAAAATCGACAAACACTGGACCATCCCCCTCTCCAACCTCAAACGAGCAGTCTCCTTCGCAACCTCGTGGGGAATAGACGTGGACGAAGACATAATCCGCCTACAACTCCCCGACCACCCCGTAGGCGAAACTACCATCAGACTTGAAAAAGCAATCCTACAAATCACAGTCCCATACGAAACCCTACAAATCCACGACCTCAAAGCCATCCCCGGCATCAAATGGAACGCCCACCACAACCACTGGGAAACACCATACACCAACGTACACGACCTCATCCAATGGGCCGACAAATACAACCACCCCATCCCCGACCACATCCGCACACAAGCCGACATCGAAACCCAAAAAGCACAACACGCCCAAAACCTCACCACCGCAACCGACGCCAACATCAACATCCCCACACTACAACTAGACCTCTACCCATACCAAAAAGCAGGCGTACAATACGCCACCGAAAAACAACGCACATTCATCGCAGACGAAATGGGATGCGGCAAAAGCCTCCAAGCAATCGCCACCACAGAACACACAAACCAATACCCCGCCCTCATCATCTGCCCAACCAGCCTCACAGAAGACTGGAAAAACAAAATCCAAGAAGCACTACCCAACCGCACCATCCAAACCATCGAAGGCCGCAAAACCCCCAACATGACCGAAACCGACTACACCATCATCGGCTACCCAAACATCCACGCACAAAAACAACACCTCAACAACCAAAACCACAACACCCTCATCCTAGACGAATCCCACTACTGCAAAAACCCCGACGCCCAACGCACAAAAGCAGCCAAACAAATCGCCAAAAACATCCCAACAACCGGCAACATCCTCCTCCTCACCGGCACCCCAATCACCAACATGCCAGCCGAATACGCACCACAACTAGAAATCCTAGACCAAATCGACAACTTCGGAGGCCGCTGGAACTTCTACAAACGATACTGCGGCGCATACCGAGACAACTGGGGCCACTGGCAAATCCACGGATCAACCAACAACAAAGAACTCCTCAACAAACTCCAAACCACCTGCTACATCCGACGAGAAAAAGAACAAGTCCTCACCGACCTACCACCCATCACATACAACACAATCCACACCACAATGGACAAAAAACACCGCACCATGTACAACCACGCACTCCACGACCTCCAAGAATGGTACACACAACAACAAGAACAACTCGCCCAACAACAAGGCACCAACCCAACAGCCGCCCGAATCCGAGCACACTACGCAACACAAAACTACGAAAACCTCATCCAACTCACAGAACTCAGAAAAATCGCCGCCCAATCCAAAATCCCCCACGCCCTAGAATGGACCCAAAACGCAAACGAACAAAACCAAAAAATAGTCATCGCAGCCCACCACCGCCACATAGTACAAACCATAGCAAACGAACTCAACGCCCCAATGATCATAGGAGGCCAACCACCAAAAGACACCGAAAAAGCAAAACACCAATTCCAAAATAACACAAACTGCAAAAACATCGTCATCTCAATAGACGCAGCCGCACACGGACACACCCTCACAGCATCACACAACATGCTCTTCATCGAAGCACCCTGGACCCCCGCCAAATACCACCAAACCAGCGCAAGAATCCACAGAATCGGCCAAAACCACCCAGCAACAATCCACAACCTCATCAACCCCAACACCATAGACCAACACATCTACAACACCCTACAAACCAAAACCCAAAACACCCAACCAGCCATCACACCCACAGCCATACAAAACATACTCAACACAAAACCCTGACATAACACAAACCAACCAACACCCAAAAAAATATGCCACACCCCTCCCCACAGCGTCAGTTCGGCGGGGAAAAGTTTGCGGGACTTTCTGACCTTCTGCTTTTTGGCGATGTCGTTGGTCGGTGTCGATGGTCGATGGCGGACATACGTTCGGTCCCGTGTGGAGTGGGCTTTGTCCGAACGGGTGTTCGGTTCTGCCTTTGGCTCTGCCTTTATCGTATCGGTTGTGTGTGTGCCCGGTCCACTAGTCCTGTGTTGCCCCTGTGTGCCCCTGTGTGCTCTTCAGTGTGTCAATCTGGTGTATGGGTACCCTAGAACGTCAAAAGCCCCCACCCCGGAAGGGTGAGGGCCTGACTGGGGCTTAGTAGGGGCTAGCTATCTAGGTACATCATCCGAAGTGCCGGGCGCACCACAGTCCGAAACGCCGGTCCCCTGGCCGCATCCAATAGTCCAACCGGTCCAGCCACGATGACGGCGCACAGTCGTTGCACAGTGTCTCTGTGTCATACTTTGCCATCGGTACTGGCCGTGTGCTCATCGGCCCGGTGTGCTCCCAATCGCACTGCCCGCAATGATCGCAGTGTGTCTCGCACGCCTCATGCCTGAGGTCGGTAAGGATGTTCTTCTCTGAGTCGTTGTACATACCGTCATCATCGCACACCCCTTCACACGGTGTCAAGCATTTCTTTTTTTATTTAGATGTTGCAATCGGTCGTCAACGTAGGCATAATGGACTCATGTTCAAGACGTACTACATCGGAATGCGGATCACCGCCGACTGGATCGGTATTGACCCGTGGGATGTCGACATGCAGAAGCTCCGCCAGTTCGTCGCCATTCGTGAACAGAAGCCGGTCAGCCGGTTCTGGTTCGGTTCGCCGTGCCGGTTCATTCGGAGTATTGACCTACTCGTGCATGTCTGGCTACCGGGAGCTATTGCCGAGAAGTACCCGGAGCTTGCCACCTATCTTCGCAGCACTTCGCCACGATGGGGACGAGCTTGGAGAGATTGGTAAAAGAAAGGCTTGACATTCGGAATGGAAGGACTACACTGATACACATGAGTTACGACCCCATCACACGTTCACACGAAGCCCACATGGACCGCATGGACCAGTATGAGCTAGCGGTAGAAGCCTACCAACAGTCCGACTACTACCAAGAGGACCTAGAGGAGTCTGGCATGACCGAGAAAGAGTACGACAACTCACCCGGTTTTGATAACGCCGTTGAAGGGTTCATTGAAGATATGCGGGTGCCCGACTATGACTGGTGACGAGCGCTACGATATCCGCCCGAACAATAAAAACGGGTGGGATGTGGTGGATACTGCCAACCGATACGGTACAGTGTCGTCACACAAGACACACG
>Ga0098045_1000545_pt1 | contig 14653 bp, 10 predicted proteins | sample 11_taG_FD_77071 | JGI IMG/M metagenome (GOLD analysis project Ga0098045, IMG submission 77071) | Marine viral communities from the Subarctic Pacific Ocean - 11_ETSP_OMZ_AT15265 metaG | ecosystem: Environmental > Aquatic > Marine > Oceanic | place: Pacific Ocean | collected 2015-01-16 | reverse complement strand
CGACATAGATCCCATTCCAGAACCACCTGTTGTAGTTCTAGTAGGTAATGCACTTGAAGCTGGAGCTACTCCAGACTGAGAAGGAGTAGGTGGTGCGATTGAAGTTTGTTTACCACCTCCAAAACCTAATTGTTGGGGAGATATTCCAGCATTTATCATTCCAGTATAACTATTTACAAAGTTAGATCCTGCTGATAATGCCTGTTGTTGAGCAGCAATTTTTCTTTGTTGAGCATCTGCTGCTTGTTGTTGATACCCAATTGCTTGTTCTTGATCAAGTGCCTGTAGCCTAGCTAATTTAGATTGTTCTCCTTCAGCAATATCCTTTTCTAAACCTTGAATATCTTTTCTTTTCTGCATTTCCAAAGCTTGTCTTTCTCTTGCAGAAGTCTGAGCCAGTCTACTTCCCTGAGCAGCTGCTAATCTTGCATCTTCACCAGCAGTAACCCCTAATACAGTAGATAAATCTTGACTTATTTGCTCACTAGCCGTATCATATAAACTAGTATCAATAGACCTCATTCTTTGAGCGTTAACACTAGCATTTTGGTAGCTTTGTCAATGTATTCTCCCGCTTTTAATTCAGCGTCTCTCATATCGTCCTTAGCTTTATTAGCTTGGTGTAAACTAATTCCGGCTTGTGCTGCAGACGCTACGCCACTTATAATAAGCATTGTTACTGGGTCAATAGCTAAGTACATCCCTTCCGAGGGAATAATTAAACCAAATACGTATTGAATAATGAAGATGTTAAGTATTGCGAGTATTATCTTAATCATATGCAAATATACTAAATTAAGGGAAACTTTTCATAGATTCTGAACCAACTGAAAATAATTCTACTTTTGAAGTAGAGTCATTAGTTAACTCGTATTCACAGTAATGCCCCATTACACCGTGAGATTCTGCTACTGTATTCTTTACATACAATATAAAGTCACCATTACTAGGAGCACTACCACTAGTGGTGTCTATAGTGATTACCTTACCACTAATTCCCGTAACTACCCCTCCTAAAGATGGGGTTGTCCCATAATAAATCATATCTCCTATACTAATAATACTGCCTACACTTACAGTAAAAGTTAAAGTAGTTGCCGTAGGAGTGGTGGCATCAACAGTGTCTACACTACCAATACCATTAGCATATCTCATTAATAAATTAATGTCTGTCTCTAAAAATCTAATAAAAGCAAAGTAATTACCTTCTTTCTTTTCAAAATAAGTAGAAGCAATACTACCTACTTGAGGCAAGTCTGTTGCTAAAGTTGCAGACCAAGGAGCATCCGACTCTAAAACAAGAGTTTTAAATAATTTATTTTCTAACGATGACTTATTAAATACACTTTTAATAGTAGTATTATACTGAACACCATAAAAGTTGTTTCTTAAACTATTGGTATTATGTCTATATAATTGACCGTTTTTAAAGGTGTATAAATAATTATTCATACCCTGAGTCCATTCCGGTATAAACGAATAAAAGGAGGGCCATCCTTTTACTCCTGGGCTATATGATAAGGTTACTTCTGCCATAATTTAACTTGAACATTCACTTACTTGACCAATTACTCCACCTGCCGTTTGTCTTAACCAATATGTATCTATTAATGTTGGATTAGGATTCACATATAAGTAGTATCCAGCAGCTGCTGGAACTGTCATTGCAGCGTCATTATATACTGCTGTAGCTTCAGATGGTATTGCTGCATCTAAATAATAAGTTTGTAAAACACCACTGCCTCCACAAACAATACTTTCAGTTGATCCAAAAGATAAACTAACAGCTGTTGAAGTTCGGTAGTCATATATTAAATATAGATTAGGTGTAGACAATAAGTTGCTATAATTAAAACCTCCCTCAAATATTCCACTTGAAGTATTAGATATTGTTAAGTTAGTACTAGCAGCTAACAAAGCATTTATATCTGTTTGATTATTCCCGTAAGTCGTACTACTTAATAAATGTAACAATCTGTTTCCGTTATTAGTATTAAAGTCAAAAGAATCAGAACCTATTTTCGCTGACTTAACTGTAACCACCGCTTCGGGTGTTGGCGTAGTTCCTACTGCTAATTGAGAAGTGTATACTTGGTACTGAGGCACTCTTTGAGTTCCACTACCACTACCTGTTGCGACATTTGTAAATGTAATAGGTTGACTAATTAACGGACTAGAAACAGCAGGCGTTAAATTACTAGAAGCCCATTCGTATTGATTATGTATTGTTGGAGGCGTTCCGGTAAACTCACTATTTAAACATATTTGATGTACATTAATAATGTTCGCTAAAGGACATTGAGTTATAATAGAATAATCGGCAGAAGATCCTACAATATTTACAGTAACACTGGCGGTGTCAACTGTTGGTTTGTTTTTGTTAAATTGAAAAGTTCCAACTCCTGTAACACTACCTGAACTAGTTGTGGTTCCATTGTAAGTTACAGAAATATTTATATTTCCAGAACTAACATTGTAATCAATATCAGTATCCCCCATAGAATTACCTAAATTTACAGTATATGTAAAACTTTCCATCTGGTTATTAAACTCTATTTCTGTACCACACCCATAAACTTGATCTTCAAAAGGAAGTGTTCTGTTATTACTACTTAACACATACTCATTCATATAAGGATCGTATCCTCCTATTTTTTGAGTGTTAAAATCATCTATAAACAAATCTCTAAAGTATGACCTCATACCTATTTGAGATATAACTTCTAGTGATTCATTAGAATAAGAACTGCCACTTAACTTAATTACTGCACCACGCTTGGCATCCGTAAAATATTTATCATATCCAAACTCAGCATAGCTTTCTGGATTGTGACTAATGCCATACTCTTCTAATCTAGAAACTTGATTTCCTAACACGGTAGGTGTAGAAGTAACGTTTGATAATCCATCCGCAGAAGTAAGTACATTTTTATTTACTAATACATAGGAAACTTTATCTTCTTGTAATACTAATAAGTCATTCTGTCTTGCCTTTAATAATTCTATGTTTCCAAAATCTTCATCTAAATCCTTGAAGTTAAGAATGCCTAAGTTAAACTCATTAGTTCTATTAAGTTTAGTTTCATCATTATATACGCCACTATAGGTAATAGAAGCGTTTCTTCTTTTTTGTCTAAACTCTCCTTCAGACAATGTAAATACTCTTTCACCAATATTAACAGCATCTTCTTTAAATGAATCTTGTATTTTACAACTTTCTATACCATTACCAAAGGAGTAACAATTAAAAAAGTTAGTAAGAACAACAGCATCTGCATTTACTGTACCCCCTTCAACAGGTGTGGAAGATCCAAAAGCTATATTTAATACTATAGTATTGGCATCTGGCTTTTCTAATACAATATGTTCTCCATTATATTGAGGATTGATTGGTGATAAATTCGTTTGACTAACGTTAACAACGTCCCCCACATTAAATGGAGCAGCATCACCACTTCCCCCTGTAGTAGTTAGAGCTAAGTTTCCACTGTAGAATTCTGAAGCAATTAACCCTTGAGAAGTTCTATATGTTCCGTTTTGAGCATTATCGTAAAAACTCCAAGTGTTTTGGTTTTGTAGATTACCTTCGTGTAAGTCTCCGTCAATATCAAAAACTTCACTACCCTCGTAATAAAATTCATCTGGTGCATCTTCACCTTCAGTTTCTAAAACAACTAATCCATCAGGAATACCACTTACAATAACTTCAATAGTTACAGAACTTGTACCATTAGAAGTTAAAAGATTATTAGCTAAAGATGGAAATTCAGTTATGGCTCCTAAGTGATTTGAACTAGAAGTATTAAAACCAACACTATGAACTGGGTCTTCGGGAATTAAACTAGCCGGATATTCAATATTATTAATTATAGAAACTCCACTCAATTTATAACGATATTCTAATCCAACATTACCACTATAATCAATTTCACTATTAGTGAAAAACCCTTGGCTATCAACGAATTGCTCGTCAACCATTTCTTCTAGGTTTTCTGCTAAAGTGCTATATGTGTTATAAGCTTTATTTGAGACTCTTTTAGTGCTTAATTTACTATATTTTGTTGTAAGTTCATCATCTACTTCATTATTAGTAAAAAGTTTTAATATTCCTACTTGTATAGATTTTGGATCCGATCTTTCGCAAGTAATATTTATCTCAACTGTAGTACCTTGAGGAATAGTTGTAAAAGTAAATCCATTAAGATCTAATTCATTTCCAACACCATTCATAAGAACTTTAGTTGATTCTCTATTTTGTTCGTTTTCTGTTACTAAAGTCGGTTCATCTAAAACATACGTAGATCCAGGAGCAAACTTAGCATAAATACCAGGGCCAGGATAACCACTACTTACAGATGTATCTATATTAGGAGTAGTGCTTTTAGCTAAACAAACGGTTTCTATGTAATTATTCATAGCACCCTCAATATCTCTTTTAACTATATACGTTTCTCCCTCCGTTACGTTTTGTGCAGTTTCACCTTCTAAGAAACACCAAAATTCATTACTATCGTTTTTATCAGGTTGTGACCTTAATAAAAATAAAGTATCGTAATTCAATTTAGATGGCTTAATAGCAAACTTATAGTATTTAGCCCAAGATGGTGCTTTTTGACTGGTAGGTATATTTACTTGTATTTTATTTATTTGATTGCTATTTCCTGCTGGAACATTAATACTGCTATTTAAACTCACTAAAGCAGTACTTGATCTAGCATAATCATCCATATAAACCATTGCCAAGTCATAGTCTCTATTACTGTGTAAACTTTCTAAAGAACCACTTTGCTGAATTTGAAAATTAGCACTTCTAAATTCTAAACCTTCAAATGACTTAACACCTCCTGATTCATAAACCATCATTAATGCTTGAATATTTACTTTAGTAGGATTGGCAATATTAAATGTTTCTAAAAAACCTGTTTGACCTGTCGGGTAAGCTGGAGGTATTGGGCTAGAGGCACAGACTGCTGCATTAGGGACAGCTGAATTTACAGCTGTAATATCAGCTCCTCCAACACTGTTGACGGCTGATGTTTGTAATGCCACTAAATTTAAAGTATCTGTAGCGGTTCTTCCGTTAATAGCACTACTAAATGGTTGGTATTTAGGTGTTGCAGTAGCTAACCCAGTTCCAATTAGTCTTTCAAACTCAGGACTAGCCACAAAAGAAGCAACGTCACCATAAGTATTGTTTAATTGAACAGAAGAAGATATAGTAAAAATAAAATCACTTGGTCTTGTTAAATTTAAAACAGAACTGTTTTCATTATAATAATTATATCCTCCACTATAGCTGGTTAAAGTAGCACTAAAAGCAACAAAAGATCCTTGTTTAAATTCATTAAGTCCGAAATCAAAAACAGCTTTAGACTCTTCTACACTTACTGTAGTAGCTGAAGAACTACCATTTAGAACTTGGTAACTAGATGAAATAAATTGACCTGGAATATCTACAGAAGCACCCCTTGGCGTAACTAATGAAGTAGTATAATTTAATTTAACACTATCTCCATCTGAAGACTTCATATCATATCCATCCACATAATTCCCCAACATCAATCTATTACCGGAACTAGTTAATGCCTTTGCCTTTAAAGGTACATTGTCATAAAGCCTTAAAGATTCATTAGCAGAAAGCACTCTAAACACCTCTTTATTTCTAAAAAACACAGACTGAGTAGAATTGTCTGCCCAGCCTAAATCAGACTTGTTGTATTTATCTATTACTTTAATAACAGTACTTGAACTCTCTTTATAACAAACTTCTATTTCTTTAACTAAATCAGATCCAGTACTAAAAAAAACAGTTGCTGAATGAAAGTCGTTCAACATAGACTCATTTTTAACAGTATTAAAATCTATATTTACTGGGGGTTGTTTGGGTTTAAAAGCAGGTAAACTAAAAGGAGATAACGCAGAGTATTCACCATCCTCATATTTAAATCGATAAGAAAAAGAAATAAACTTATCTGTTAAAAAACTTTTATCATCTCCAGAAGCAGACTCTAAAATGAATGTTGGTGCCGTTATAGGTGGCTTAACGATTAAATTAATTTCTTCTTCTGTTATTTGATCTACTCCACCTACTGGGGTAGCATAAGATCTATCTACATTTATTTTTCTTGGAGGATTTAAATCATCTGTAAATATCAAGAATCTATCTATTAACTCAACACCAGTTATTAAGTGTTTTACATTAAAATTTAATACTGTAGTGGAAATAATATGATATTGAGTAAGAGATGTTTTTGCATTAAAAGAAACAATTAAGTCAATTAATCCAGGGTCAGTAACAAACCAATATATAGTCTCATCAGAGTTGTCTGCGTAGGAACCAAGACATAAAGCGTTAGCGCTTAAAGCCACTCCTTCATTTGTGATATTAGTTAATAGTTCATTTCCTTTAGTGTTTTCTAAAGTACCTATTTCTGAATCTTCTGTTGAACCTAACCTAGCGTTTAATGCATCTACATATTCTCCAGGAGGTAGTATCCTTTCGTCAGTAGACTTATTCATTATGCCTTTGAAAAAGAAACTATTTAATTGCATATTACTTTATAATCTTGTCTTGACCTCTTAAATTCATAAGCAGTCTTCCTGGGTGAATGTTACTCATTCTTATCTTTGCATTTCTTAGTAATGCAGATTTGCTTTTTCTGTATCTATTAATAATATATTCAGGTTCACTCAATTTGGTGTTTAATATAGAATAACTTATGTAAGAATATAAAAACTCTTCAAACATTTTATTTACAGTAACTAAAGAATCATCACCGTTTTCCATACCGTCAGAAACATATTCTAACACAACTGACTTATTACCAGCTCCAGAACTAAAGTTAATAACACCGCTTTTTTTATCTATTTTAAAAGTAGGTAGTGCATTTGCTGTTTCTGTATTTAATCCATAAGCTCCTCCAATAGAAAAGTCAAAATACCAATTACCTTCTAAACAAAAACCATAGTAACCATAATAAGGACTAGTTTCATTTAGATATTGACTTCTAGTAAGTCCAGCTATCCTATCAAGTGTGATTTGAGAGTTTTCAGGGCTTAATACATTACCACTTGCGTCAAATAATAAGTTGTTATTGTTGTCTTGCAAGTATGCAGAAGCATAATTAGTTTGAATATTTTCGCTCAATGGAAATAAAGTTCCATTATAATAAATAGATATTCTAACCCAATTTACAAAATCAGAAGGCAAAACATATCTTAAGTTAGAACCAACATTTAATTGAAGTATTTTAATTTCCTTAAATGCATCATAGTTTAACTCTTGTATAGCTCTTTTAGCGTGAAACAAAACTTGATATCGGTCTATATTATTAATTAACTTGTTGTTACCGACATACATTAACATATAGTTATTTACGATATCCTGTAAAGAAACATATTGGTAAGAGCCCCAGTTTTCACTGTTGTCATAATATTGATATTGTGATATATATGCCATTAACTATTTTCTTGTATGGTTTCTGTTTTTTGCTGTGAGTCAGCTGCATTATATATGTCAGCCTCTCTAATTGATAAACCAGCGTATTTTAAAATACTTATAACTAAATCAGTCTCATCTGATAAAGGTAGTTCAAAGTCTTGATAATCTGCTTGAGATTGATCAAACATTGGTTGTCCACCTGTTAAACTTTGATAAGTCCATTTAGGATCTTTTGGGTATCTAACATATTGTGTTTGTAGATCTGCAGATCCTGATATAGTAGTTGGATAAGCCGTAACGTTATTACCTTCTAATACATAAGCAGGATACTGTGTAGTAGGTGAAGTTAAGTTAGAATTAGTTAAATAAAATATTTTATCTTGATTTACTCTTTCTACTTCAGAAATATTACTGTTATTATATATCGCATAGTTCTCTGCAGTAACCATTATGTCACTACTTAATTTTAATGAGGTGTTGGCAACTACTGTTACAAATGCAGATGTAGCGTCTGTAGTATTAACCACTATGTCACCTACACTTACTACACCTAAAAAGTTAGCATTAACATCATCTAATTTACCCGCAGTAGTTCCTGTAGTAGTTCCTGAAGCTAATTGGTTAGGATAATAGAATATTTTATTAATTAAGTAGTAATCTAAAGGTAGAGAATATATATTGGCATTTACTCTAGATAAAAACGAGGTAACTGAAAAGCTATCTAATACTTCTTCTAATCCTTTTTTAATATCCGCATAACCTGTACCAGAAAGTCTACCTAGCCTATTGTTCTCTTTGTTTATTTGAGTATTATACTGATAAAAGTAATCTTCAAATATATCTAGCTGTGCTTGTTTTGCGAAAAGGTTAAAGTCAGCTGGGGAGATGTATCCGTAATTATTTTTATTCAGTATAGAAAGAACAGTATTTCTAACAGAATTTATCATCTAAAATCTTTTGATACAAAGATAAGCAAAAAAAAAGAGCCTCTAGTTACAGAAGCTCTTGTATAGTATAGTAGGTAAAATATTATCCTAAAGATATTCCTATTACTCTGTAAGGCAAAACCGATACATCGTGAGAAACATCTGTCCAACTAGAAGAGTATCCTTTAACTATTGATTCTTCAATCAAGTCTCTAACTGCTTCACTTCCTGAAGCAACTGGAGTATGTGTTAAAGTAACAACATCAGCTGATGATGCTCCTTCATAGGTAATGGTAACAGTACTAGTGCTAGCTTGCTCTACTAATAAAACTCCTGATCCAGAAACTAATTGACTATTGTTAATAGTAGCTGAATGAATAAAATAAGATTTAGAATCGCCAACTCCACCGTTATCAGCACCTAAAGTATCTACAGCAACTGAAGTAACTGTGTGATACGTGTTATCTGTTGCGTTGTGAATAATATCTCCTATTTTTACACCTAAACTAACAAAGTCAACACCAAGGGTCTCGTCAATTAATTCGTTAGGCACTCCATCAGAAGTAGTAGTTCCACTAGTTATTAGCTTATATACGGGTATGTTTAAAAACTTCTCCATATCTTAAGCTATTGCTATTCCGCTTACCGCCTGTGGTAAAGAGTCCATTTGTAAAATAACTTCAGTCCATTGTTGTTTCAATACTTGAACAACACCATCCTGAATAGCGTCTCTCATTTCTTCACTTCCAGCAGATACTGCAGCGTGAGTTAGAGTTACTTTTTTACCTCCTCCGTAATATACGGTAATAGTTGTAGTTGGATTTGCAACTGGTGAAGCTCCATCTCCTACTTCGATTAATTTAATGTCGTTACACGAGACTAATTGATTTTGCTCGTTTGTAACTGGTATACTTAAAAACTTTTGCATTGTTTAAAAAATTAAGTGGTTAATAATCTTACAAAGATAGCCTATTTTTCTAACATATCTTGGAAGGCTTTGTATATCTCAATACCCTCATCTCTCTGGAAATAAGCAGCAACTGTCTGTATGTGGTCATCTCCAAAAGGAATAGTTAAAAGCTTAGTTTTTTTAGTCTTCAAATTATAGTAAACATCCTTACCATTGTTTCTTAAACCTAACAATCCTTTCTCAAATATCTTAACTACAGTATCCTGTAATTCCAACATAGGGTCACTAAGTGCATCTAAGAAATCTTCTGGATGGTTTTTAGCAAATAGTATAATGTCTCTTTTTAATTCAGCAGTAGCCATATTACCTACCCTAAGCTCCAAGAATACTCTACCTAAAGTCTCCATTTGATCTATAGTTAACTCAGCAGCCATTTTAAATGCCTTTGCTTCTGTCTCAAGATAATCTACTTCTTTTTGAGCGTCTGCTTCTTTATCTACTTCTTCAAAAACAGCTCCATTGTCTGGATGGTAATGTAAAAATTCCTGTAGTACAGGATTTGTTTTTGGAACAAACAACATTCCATCTTCAAAAATAACTGGATCTAATATTACGTTTTTGTCTTGCTCATCTTCAAAAGGACTCTTTTGATTAGATGCATAACGTAAAGGTCTATTGTGTTCACCATCAAAATACAATAATGGCTTTCTTCTTGTGTTTCTAGAATTAATCGTGTGACTTAATGGTTGATGACCGTTTCTCAACTTGTACACACGGTCTTTTATTTCTTTCTTTTTTTTCATTTGATTTAATTTAAAGTTTAAAAAATAGGAGGGGATTGCTCCCCTCCATAAATTATACTATTATTTGAACAATACGAAATTGTTTGCACCCATAGTACATAGTGCTCTTTCTGATAAGAAATTAACTCTCATCTCATCAACATCGCTAGTAGCAGCACCACCGGCAGAACCAGTAATCCAAGACTTATAACGTCTGTCTTCAGTTTCAGAAGCTCTGTATCTTACGTGTAAGAATGGTCTCTTAGCGTTTCTTCCTAATACTTGGTCGTAAACGTTAGTTGAACCAGCTGGTACTAATACACCATCAATAGCTCCACCAACTAAACCACCTCTCATAGTAGGATCGTTAAGGTATTTCCAATCTGACTTGTAGAAATCATATGCTCTTCTGAATCCTTTGAATCCTAGGTTTAATGCCATCTCTTCGTCATTATCAAATAATCCGTAAGATGAACCACCATTACCATAAGAGTTCTGAGCAGCTAACATATCATCAATCTCGAAAGATGTCTGTCTGTTTAAGAAAAGAACGTTCTCTTCAATAGCACCTTGCTTATCTAGTCTTTCGATAATAGAATCGAAATCTCCTAAATTAGTAATAGCACCTGTAAAGATATTACCTCTTGACTCAATAGCAGAAAATAATCCTTCAGAACCAACAAATCCAGCACCAATAGCGCCTGATCCAGCACCAGCTTTTACAGCTTCTACCATTGCAGTTTCTAAATAATCTTCAAACCTCATTCTTGTTTCGTGCTCTGCTTTTAAATACCATAAGTATCCATTAGCTCCATCTTCAGTAGATACTTCTACCCACCCGATTTGAGCCATATCAGAACCACTAACAGCGTAGTTGTCTTTGATGATGATTGGATTGTTTTCAAGAATCGTGTCAAATGGCTCTAAAGAACCGTCCATTCCAGAATCTCCTTTTTTAAATTCAGAACCGTAAATGAAAACACTTACTTTTTCGTTAGCATCAACAACTGACCCTTGACCAGTATATCCACCAGCTTCAAAGATTTTTACATCAAAAGTGTCAGCTGTAACAGCAGTAACAATACCTTTGTTAGAAATCCCAGCATAGCCAGCGTTTCCAGATATCATAACTGTTTGACCTATTCTAATAGCAATTTTAGAAGCAGTTCCAGCAGGAGCCATTATTTGGTCTGCAGGAATTAAAACATCATCTACCTCAAAAGTCACTGCTCCTAATCCAGATGCAGGGTTAGTAGTACATTTAACGTCTGTATATTTAATGTGTAATCTACCTTGTTCTGCCCATTTAATAAGGTCAGAATTAGAAGGCATCTCAGCACCTACCATTCTTAAGAAAGAAGAAAGAGTTCTGTTTCCATATCTCTCAAATTCCTTTTCGTATGTGTCTGGCAAATATTGATTTAAAAAATCAAAACTTGTCATATAGTTTGTTGCGGTTGGTACTCTAGTAGCACTTGGCTGTAGAGCAAACCCCGGTATATTTAAACTCATTGTTTTTTGTTTTTATTGTTTAACTTATTTATTTTTTGGTGACCTAATTGTCAATCCTCGCCTAGACGAGGGTGTCGTAGCCTTAACACTAAATCCCTGTTTAGATGTCACCTGCGGAGTTTGCCTCATATCTAAGTTTATATTTTTAGATTTTTTAACAGACTCATTAACAGCTGATGCCACCCCTTGCTCGTAAAAATACTTTGCGAACTTTTCAGGATTCATTGCCATAGACAACGACTTGTGATATCCAACTACATCCGATATCTCTCCTTGATCATTAGTAAACTTTGATACAAAGTTCATAATGTCAGATTGAGACTTCTTCAGTTCGTTGAAATCGCCAGGAGAATAAACATATTCTTTATCACTGATGTTAAACTTAAAACCTTTAAATTCTTCAGTAAACAATTTATTGGTGTTCTCCTGAAAACTCTCTGCTCTCTTTTGCATTAAGCTTTGAGTTTCCTTGGATTTCTCCACTTGTTCTTGATAAGCTTTAAACCTCTGCTGGTCTTCATCAGAAAACTTAGCGCCCATTGACTCAACAGGAACTTTATATTTTTCTTTTTGACCTTCAAAGTGTTTTAAAGCCTTTGCAAGTTCTTTTTTCTTATCTATGCTTTTCTTTTTCATTTCATCTTCTGAATCAACCTCAGGATCAGTTCCGAATCTAGAATTAAGTAAATAATCTATTTCTTCCTTGTCTAAGCCTTCTTCAACTTCTGAATAATACATAGATAATACTTGATCAGGACTTTCTTTACTATAATCTTTATTGATTTTAGCAAAGTCTTCAAATCCACGACCAGTCTCTTTTTTATACTGTAAGTAAGTCGCTACATCTGATGGTAACTCTTCTTGCTCTCTTTTAGCAAGTAGGTCATCAATAGAATTAACTTCCTTACTGTATTTCTCTCTAATAAATGAAAGAACTTCTTGTTCACCCATTTGTGGCTTTTCTTCCACTACAGGCTCTTCTTTAATTGGCTCTTCAGCTTTAGCAGGTTCCCCTACTTTAACTGCTTCTACCTTATTCTCTTCTACACTCTCACCACTTACTTCGGCTTCGTGCTTTTGTAACAACTCTTCCTCTACTTGTGCTTTTGACTTCTGAGGACCAGAGTCGTACTCTTTTACTTTAATTTCCATTTGATTTGATTTTTATGCAAAGTTACTAATAATTTTATTTATGTTATCGGGGGTCGAATTCAGCTAAATCAAACCCATCTAAGGTGTCTTCATTAGATTCAAAATTAACCGGAGGAAGCTTTTGTTGCCTCTGTTGAATAAGTTTTGATTGCTCTGTATTTTGTTGGCTTATCCTTTCAGACTTAGCTTCTTCTCTTTTACTTTCTCTTGTATTAATAGCTGACTCCTCAACACCTTTTAACTGCATATTTAACTGAAACTCGTAAGTCATTAACTCTTGCTTAAGAGCAGCCTCATTCTTTAACTTTTCTATTTCAAAAGCTATTTCAGCCTGTTTAGACCTCATCTTCATTTCACCCTCCAGCTGTATCTTTTGCATCGCTGCATCAGAAGCCATTTTTTGAGATTGGAACTGAGTTTGAGCAGTCATCTGTTGTTGCATAGCCGCAGCTTCTCTATCAGCATCTTGCTTTCTTTTTCTCTTAAGCTTTAATAACTGATTAGCCATTTTTAGATTTCTGACTTCTCTTATGTCAATAGCATCCTCTAAACTAATATCATTCTTAGATAAAGCCATTTGAATGTTTTGCTCTAGCATAGCTTTTTCTTCTTCATCAGGAGCCACCTCGATAAATATACCGAAGTCATACAAGTACAAGTCTTTTATATCTTCTATTCTATCTACATTGTACTTACCTATTTGATTGGCAAACTCTTCTTTGAAGTCAGCGTACTCTAACAAGTCAGCTATTCTTAAAGACAACCCTTCTGCTAATGTTCTACTGATATACAAACTACCTTCTAATATATGTCTAGTAGCTGTATTAGAATTAAGTGCTGCTAACTTCTGAACACCTACCAACGCATTCGGATCAGGAGTTGATCCATCCCTGGCTTCGTTTAATCCTGTCACCGCTCTAATCATACCTAGGTAATGGTTGTAATTACCTATCAAAGCAGCCATTTTAGATTGACCACTGCTAGTATTTAGTTGTTGTATTGGAACTCTTGCATTATTAAATTCACCATCTTGAGTATAACTTCTACCGACTACACTACCCGTTTGAAAGTACAATCTTAATGCATCTTCTGGATTGTATGCTTGACCTGTGCCTAAGTCTACCTCACTCAATCCATCAGCATCTATAAATACACCATCCGGAACCATCTTTGCAACTACTTGCTGAAGCTTTAAATGACTTATTTGTATTTGATCTGCAAAAGGAATCATTCTTCTTACTAATGACTCAATATTACCTTTATACATTCTTGGAGCACAAGCCACATAATTAGGCATAGCGTGTTGAGAAGCTGATTTAGGTCTGACCATATTTTCAGCCAATTCCCATTTTAACATAATGTTAGAGCCAGCTACCATTATACCTTCATACCAAACTTCAATAGTTTTTTCTACTCTCTCAAACTTACCCTCCTTCATCATTTCTTCAGGTGGATTAAAAGTATCGTCTTTCTCGATTATTCTTTCTCCACCACCGTCTAAAATCTTCTTTTTATAAACAAACTTCTTAGTAGTCTTGTAATTAAAATAAATAAGTGTAGCCGTGTCTTTAAAGAATAAACTATTCTCATAAAACCTGTTTACATTGTAATAATCATACCACGTTTGACTGTATTGAGATATCTTTTTTAAATCATCTCTAGTAAGTGATGGATCGATCTTTATTAACTCCGCTATAGGAAGTGTCTTAACTTCTCCCCAATAAAAACAATCTTTAAAGTGAGGGTCTTCTGTGTAGCTATACACTACATTAGCGGGATCTACATAGTCTACCTGAACACCACTACCTGGTAAAAACTGATGTTTAGCCATACCCACTCCAAGAACCGTCATATCATAATCAATTCTTTTTTTAATGTCTTGATAGTGATTCTCCTCTAATACTGTATTAATAGCTTCTTCTTCCGCAAT
>Ga0098045_1000543_pt1 | contig 14709 bp, 9 predicted proteins | sample 11_taG_FD_77071 | JGI IMG/M metagenome (GOLD analysis project Ga0098045, IMG submission 77071) | Marine viral communities from the Subarctic Pacific Ocean - 11_ETSP_OMZ_AT15265 metaG | ecosystem: Environmental > Aquatic > Marine > Oceanic | place: Pacific Ocean | collected 2015-01-16 | reverse complement strand
TGGCGAGAAGTAAGGGAATAAAAGATTCAGGTGGTAAATTGACTTATAAAAATAAAAATTCTGCTAACTATTGGTCCAGAAAAATTCTTTGGAATGCATAAATTTATTAAATTTAATAAAAATTAATAAATTTATTGTTTTTTTGATTTTTTCATAACAAAAATACGATTTAAAGGTAGTTTTTTAGGCTTGCGTTCTTTAACAGCTGGAAAAAAATCTTTTTCAATAACTTTTTTTTTTTCATGCTCCTTGACTTGTTGAAACTGAGGATTAATTTTAGATTTTTTTTTTGAACTAACTTTAAATTTCATGTTAGATTTTTTAAAAACATTCATTATATATACTTAAAAAGATAATTTAAAATTATTGTCCTTGATTATTGATTTCTAACATTTTGTTATAATTATCATTTAATTCTTTTAAATTATTAATCATTTTATTTTGTTTAATGTTTGGATTTTCTCTAATTTCCAATACAACAACGGTATATTTGTCCAATTGTTTTGAGGGTCTATTATCTATATCACAAATTCTAACTCGCATACTATTGAGATTTAATGGATAATCATTAGTCAAATTATTATAACAATCAGTATATAATTTTGAAGTAAATGTTTTATGAGATCCTTGAGCCGAAGCTAATTCAATTGGAGCTACGAAAGTATTTTTAAAACCTTGTAAATATCCGGCAGAAATGTTAGATAGAGGTAAATTTGGTAAATCTAGAAAATAAAGTGGAAAATCCCTCTGATTTGATTGAACATCACTCTCAGCATCGACGCCTTCAGAGTAAGTTGGATATTTATTATTCTCGTACTCAGTTAAATCAATGCCTAAATCACTGTATCCCAACACTTTGGCATTAGGTAGAAATTTGCTAGGTAAATCATATTGATCATCAGAGTAATAAACATCGGTATCATTTCGTTTTGTATTTGCTTTCATTTCTTGTAATTGATATTCCGATAACTCATTAGCCTGTTCTGCGAAATTATTAGTATTTGTGATTAAAACTAATGGTCGAGAAATATTAGCTAAATCGCTATTTTTAGCAACTCTACCACCGTAATCAGGTGTTTCTTGATCGATATTGAACCCTACTTCATCTTCATTATCATCAGCCGCACAAGTAAAAGAAATTTTTCCATCAATTGAATTATCAAAATTGGAAAGAAAGCCTAAGCTCTCAAGGTCTGTTGCATCCTCGCTGATGGTATTATTAGTTATTAAAGATTTTATGGCTTTTGTATTTTTTCTAATATAACCGTTAGGAATTTGAAGGACTTCACTAAAAGTTGAGCCATTATCATCAGTGATTTCAATTTTAACGCTGTATAAAGCTGAATCATCGGTCTCCCAGTCTTCTCGAGTGATTCTATATTTTGCGTTACCTGTATTAGAAACGGTACTACTAGTAATTAGTTTAGAAATTATTTCGCCATCATCTTGAGCTTCATTATATTTTATAAAAACATTTGTTTTCGAAAATACAATAAAATGATTATGGCAGATGTTCAAATCTTCATCCGCACCCCATCCCCTGGATTTAGAAGAAGATAAACCAAGAAACCTTGGGTCGCAATATCCGTCGTAGATTGCTAAGGTATCTTCTTCACTAAGTGTGAAATTACTAAAATCGATTTCAATTTGATATTTTAAAAATTTATTATCTACTTCTCTTCCTACTAATCCGGTAACCATTGTCGGTCCAACAAAATAATTTTTTTTCCCGTTTGTTTGATTCAAAACGATTCCATATAATTCATCATTAGTATCATTGACAAATTCTAATTCAACAGGATTTGCATTTAATGGATAAAATTTTTTATCATTTATCAATAAATCATATTTATTTTCCTCTACATTTATCCAATGTTTTAAAACTTCTTCATCAACTCCAGAAGCAGTTATAGATTTTGAGGGACATCCATACATTTCCATAGTAGATGCTTTTATAGTTATTGCTTCTCCGCTGATTTCACATGTTAAACCCCCTCTATAAAGGCAATATGCGTCGGTGGCTTGATATAATTGATAAGCTACTTGACTATTAAAATAAATATATCTTTGTTCCTCGTCCATGCCGGTTACATCCCCTTCTTCATCAAGTATATAAGCATTTTTACCAGAAGCTAAAATAACAGGTAAAAGAGGTATCTGAGCATTATTAATTTTATTCCAGAAGTCGAGACCAATATAAAAAGTATCATTTTCATCATCGATTTCTACCGCATTATCTAAGGGATTAACTCTAATATTAACGGCTCTAATTTGTGAATGTGGTTTAATAATTAAGTTATCAGGAAAATTAACAGTGAAGTCACTATCAGAACTACTGCCTTTTGACGACAAATATATATATTTGTTTGACATTATTTATTATATATAATATTATTATTTTATATAATGAATAAATATTTATTCTTTGAGTTTAAGTAAAGTTTTATCATTTTTACTTATTATTAATTCATTACCATCATTTAAAGTTTTTATTTTCCAAACACCCAAATCAATTGATGTATACTCTAATCCTTTTTTAAATTTTACTTTTGAATCAAAAATCAAATCATAATCAGTATCATTGTGTTTTAAAATTATGTTTTGTTCCCCAAAAGGATTTTTAAAAATTACGGTATTGCCTGTAATTATAAAAGAAGACATTATAATATATAAAATAAAATAAATAATTTTATAAGTTATTTATTTTAATTATAAAATTTAAGCCGTAATAGTTGAACGAGTAGACCATGTTCCACTAGCTCTGACCTGCATTACAAGATCACTACCACTTTTAATGATTCTCCATGATCCGTCAACATTTTCTGCACCAATATAAAAAGCGGACGATCCACCAACTTGCATATCGCTAGTAGTCTCAACTTTTCTAGCTGCGAAATTTGGTAAAATTTTACTACCTGCTATTGAATCCGCAGGAGTAGCGGATACTTTAGCATTAGTAATAGCATTATTGGCGATGGTGACCGCTCCAGAATTATTTATGGAGCAATCGCCGCTCATAGCTCTTGCATTTGCTTTATTTGTAGCAGAACCGACAAGGATTTGAGCACTAGGCAAATTTTCTAGTTTAGAAAATTCAATAGCGGCTGCTGAATCAACCTTAACATTAGTAACGGAATTAGAAGCTAATTTAGCAGCACTAATTGACGCATTAGCAACTGTGACTGATCCCGAAGCATTAACGGTGACATCACCTCCTAAAGTTTGAGACTGAAAATTATTTGCACCAGAACTGATGAGCATTTGAGCGTCTGTAGCGGATGGAAGTGAGTCTCCTCCAACTAAACTACTTAATTGAGTAATAGTAATTCTTTTCACATTGTTACTATCATCAGCATCAGAAATCAACATAGAGTCACCTGAAGCACCACCAGCCCCAATATCAGCAGCTGAGGCAATGTCAATTTTAGCAGCTGTTACACAATCATCACTTAGAGAAGCGGTTGCAACTGATCCGCTAGTGAGTCTAGCACCATTTAAACTAGAAGAGGCATTTAGTAAAGCACCTGCCTGAGTTGGAAGAGATACGTCAACATTACCAGCACCTAAACCAGATGCTTTTAAAGTAATTGTTTTTGTATCATCGTCAGGGTCATGGAATTTGACTCCTGAGGGAGCATCTATGCCGACTTGTTTCACAAGTAAATTACCATAGGTATCAAAGTCAGAACTTGCCATTTTTATATTATAATAGTAGAAAATAAAATATTTTTATGTAAAAATAATTCTGCCAGTCACTTTACAAATTCTGGCTTTTTTGCCTTTTCGTTGTTGTTGGATACTTGGTTTTTTAACAATTGTTTTTTTAATAGGTTGTTTAACTATATTTTTTTTTGTTTCTTGTTTCTTTTGCTGTTTAATTTTTTCCTTTTCTTCATACAATTGGTTGAATAAAGCTATCTGTTCTTCTCGTTTTTTTTTCTTCTTATCCTCTTTCATTTTTAAGAATTGTTCTGTTTCTATTTTTTCGTTCATTTTTTTATATTTCATTCTTTCGGTTTTTAGTCGTTGAGCTTCAGTCATTTCAGCTTTTTTAAGTTCATCTTTCATTTTTTTTTTTTCAGCTCTTTTTTTAGCGGCTAATTCTCTCATACGAGACATATGAGCTAATTGTTTTTCACTTAACTTTTTTTTCTTAGGTTTTTTCTCTTCGGTGACTTCGCTCTTGATTAATTCTTTTCTTGTAGGTTTTACATCATCTATATCATCTATATTAATAGAATGTAAAACATTTGTAAAATTATCATCACTATCAAGGGTATCATCAATAATTGATGATTCTTGTGTTTTTTTAATAAAATATTCATTACCATTTTTTTTAAGAGTTTGTTTAGAACTTTCTTTTTTAGCGTTTTCTTCCTCGACTATACGTTTTTGTTCTTCAACTTGTTTATTATTTTGTTGAAGGATATTGCCACGATTAGGGGTTTGATTCATTTAATAGTAATAAATAATTTATTTTTGACTATTGATTTTAAATAGTCAGAACTAAATATTTTAAGCGTATATTTTAAAATATTTAGGTCATGTCTTATAAAAACTATTTAAATACGTAAATAGGTGGGTACAGTTATTTAGAGTCTTTTGAATCGTCTATAGGTTGTTGTTGTAGATTTTTTCTAAGTTGAAATATAATAGAATTATTTTCATCTAATGAAATCAATTTACCGTTATTATCTCTTATTTCAATATTAATATTAGTTACTTTTTGACTAATTGGAACGATAAAAGGGATATTTTGTTCACCGTAAACAAAGTCCCCGTCCACAAACGTTTTTTTAATTATTCCCACAACTTGCAATTTATTAGTATTTTGTATATAATTACCAGTAAAGCCAAAATCTGAATATATAGTAAAATAAGAGGATGCTTGTTTTTGAGGTAAATCGCTTGCGATTATTTGTTCTGATGTAGAGCCATCTAAGTTAACCGGTTGCATAGTACCGACCGATACTGTATAATTAGGATCGCCAGCACCTAAGGAGTAATCAACATCGGAAACAGTGTTAATAAATGTATAATCTTGTAAAGGTAGACTATCAGCTTTAGAAATATCAATTAATGGATTAGTTGTTAATGGTTTGCACATTTGATAACGTAAGGATGGGTTAGGGTTGTTAACCTTTGAATAATCAAAATAATTAGTTTGTAAACCAAATTTAGGAAATAAATCATAATAATCGAAACCTAATTTATTTAAAAGAGAGCTTTCCCAGTTATTGGCATTATATTCAACCAATGTGTCAAAATCATAAGATTTTTTTTGAAATGATTCTCCGAAAGCCTTCCATAAAAAAACACCTCCGGTTGAATGATTTAACCCAAATGCTTTGGGACTTTCAGAGCTATAGCCCTTCCATTCATTGGGTGAGCCACTGTACCAAGAAACCTCAACAGATGTAGAATAATTTTTAATTAAATCCCAAATATAATTATATTTAATTTTATCATCATTAACTTTAATTGATATATCGCCTAATGTATCAGTTACAATTGATGTAGAATCGGACGCTATAGGCATATCAAAAGGGGCAAGTTTTTTAGGGTTATGTAAATTTGTAAATGTACATCTAGATAAACTTTCATCAAATTGGAAAGTAGGATTATTAGCCCCTACGCTTAAATAATTTATATTTTCATTAGGATAGTTAATAATTTTAGTTGAGCTTTGTCCGTAAGATGTGCTTTTATCATGTCTAGAACTATTGACCAACCATACCGCGGGATTATCAAAAAAACTCAATGAAGCTGTAAATAGTCCTTGATGTAAATTAGGCAAGGCAAAATCATTAGATACAGTCCAATCAGAACCATTTAAAGTTGCTGAATCATCAAATAACATAAAGGCACAAACAGTTTCAAAAGGATTAGAACCAGAAGTTTTAATAGGTAGATTATTATTTACGGAGTCTTTATTATTGGTTTTATCTGATAAAGAAGGAATATAAGCATATTGACCAGTAGTCATTGATATATTCATTTTAATCCAAGGATCATAAAAACCATCGCTTATGCTTTCTCCAAATGGATAATATGAAACGTCTGAACCATAATTTGTACAATGAAATATTTGACATTGGTCGCCGTCATCTTCATCAAATATTAAAACCGATCTTCGATCATTACCCATATCTATTAAGAATTGATTACCATTTGATACAACGTCGATATAAACTAAACTTGGAGAATCTTGGGTATATTCATTTTTATCATATTGTAACCCACTGATAGCATCATAACCAGGATTAACTAAATGATTAGATTCAGAATATATAAATAATCCGTCAACTTTTTTCCAATCTGTTGCCCCTGCTTCCCAAATTAATAAATCGTAACCTCCGTAGGTTGCTTGAGTTCCTGAACCTGACGTAATTTTATAGGATGAACTGTTATAGGGGTTAACTTGGTTAAAATATGTTGTAGCTTGCCAATAAGTATTAGTTAAATCATATGTATATAACTCATTAGGTTTAGCTTGCATTTTGACAGGATAAACACCGATTCCATATTGTTTACTCAATGAGTCATCAATATTGTCCATATCCATATGATCTAAATAATAAGTTCCTTGTCCCATGATTTGGGATGACATGTTAGAACCATTTGAAAAATTATCAGTTCTATATTTTTTTTTCCAGTCGCTATCATATCTTGAAAAAAAGTTAATAGATGCATCATGTTCTTTATTATTTTTAAATCTATGTGGGACTTCAAGTTTTTCAAAAGTTTGATCATCAACACCAAAATCGGAGATAATATAAATATTTTTGTCTATGTCATCATCATCGTCGCCGCGAGTGGTATCCGATTCAATCATATAAGCTGCTCCTAAATCAGGAATATCAGATCGAGTGGTAGGCATATTGGAATTTTCAAAACTATCAATAGGATTTTCAAAAGGATAATAAGGAAATGAATAAGCATAACTACTTGTATCGGATTGATCATGAGCTTCTACAAAATTATTAGATCCCTGACTATTCCTAAACCAATCAATTGTTTTATAATCATCGCCACTGTTAGATTTTAAACCCTGTCTTGACATCCCGATATCAAAAGGACACCGCCATTTTTTAGAATCTTGTTCAGTCTGTTTAGGATTAGTAAAATTGCCGTCATATTTTTCATTAAGTTGTAAATATTTTTGAATTCGTTTAATATTCTTTTCAGTATAAGAAATATTTGTAATCATTAAAAAGTATTTTGGAAGCGATGCGTAATAATAATCGGTTGAAGCTGAAAACAGAAAAATATTTTCATTGGTTTGGGGTGTTCTTACTTTAACAGTTTGATTAAATCTAATTCTAGGAAAAAAAGCTTTTTCTTGATATAATCCCACATGAGTATCATGAATATGCATATGACCTCCAGGCATGATAAAACATGGATGATAAATTAAATATTGGTTTTCATCTAAATCAGAATTATAATTAATTTTGTTTTCAAAGGCTAAATCGCATCTTACTAAGCTGTCATTTCCCATCCATTTATTTATATTTCTAACTGCCATTTGTCCCCATAGTTTTTGTTTACCTGCTCTAGGATCTTGACTAAAGTTGTAGTTATCGTCAACGTATCCGTTACATTTTCTATTTTTTAATAAACTTCCAGTTATTGAAGGCAGTTTAACTTTTTGTGAATAAGTGTCGGGAATTGTTGGGTTTAGTTCATTATCTCCATACATATTGGAATTATTTAACTGTTCATTAATAATATTAGAAATTGTTGAAGGTGATTCGTATATTGGTCCGTTTACATCTACTTTAACATCTAAATATTGAGGTTTGCAATCTCCTTCTTTTGACCAAAACTCGAGCTCATTTTTTCTAAAAGGTCCATTATAGTTTTCATCTAATAAGATATATTTAAAACCTGAACCGTAATTCCAGTTCCCTAAATAAGAGCCTTCTGAAAAATTAGTTTTTAAAGTACTACTAAAAGGTGAGTAAAATTTATCTTCGCCGCTACCTATGTTTCCGTAAGAGAATTCAAAATCGTTTTCTTCTGTTCTAGGTTCTAACATATTGTAAGGGGCTGTTGTGGCATTTGGACCATCTTGAGTAGTAACCATACCGATCCATTTTAAATAATATTGATTATCTTCGCCTTCGTTCACTATAAAATTTTCCATTAAAGGATAGTTACCCGCCTGAGTATTTGAAGCGTAATAAACTTGAGGATATTCCCAATTGGTATTGCAACAAACAGGAGGTAAAGAAACTGTGTTTCGCCCCATATCAGTTAAATAAGGAACAAATCTAAAACCTACTTTTGAATCGGATAAACCTTCATCAGAATTTTCGTTTAATATTTCTACAGTAGAATCAGAAGAAATACCTTTTAAATTAAGAATAGCGTCTTGTACATTTATGCTATCACCTTGATTTAATTGAATATCTACAACATTATTCCATTTAGCATTAATTTTTGATCTACTACGAGTATTTTTATAATTTTGTGATTTAATATTACTACAATCTATTAGAAACGTTGATTGACTCATTATATATTATAAATATATTTTATGTTAAAATATTTATAATTTATCTTAAATTTTGAATTTATCTTAAATTTAATTAAATACTTGAAGTAGTATTTATTATGCTTCCCTGTTTTATAAGGAGTACCCGTTCGCACTCCGCGAAGCACATAAGCGTTGATTGGCCATCAAATCTAGGATCATAGGTTGCATCGTATTCAAATTGTAAATCAACAGCTTGTGAACCAACTGCGACACCATTCCCAGCAACTTGCTCGGCGTCAACTTGTTTCTTAAATGAACAGCCCATTAAATGTCCTGTACCTCTTAAATGAGTTTGAGAGATTCCCATATAACCTTGATTTGACACACCGGCTTTTCTATCATTTTCTTCATATTGTTTTGTTACAACGATAGCAGAATCTAAAGTTGTAAATCCTGGTTGTTTAGAAGGATTATCTTCGGTCAAATTATCAGTCCAATTATCTTGCCTACAATCAGGAGAAGCCATATAATGACCTTTATTAATATAAAATGGTTTGCCGAAACATTTGTTCAACTCATGGTACATTCTGAGATCTGTTTGAATTTGTGATGAATAATAAGGGATAGAATTTACATTAACATTAAATCTCATGCCATCTTGTGCCCTAGAAGCTCTGGAACAGTAATTTAATAGTAATGGATTTTGTTTACCTCCTGTAACATTGTGATAAGGGAATTTAGCAACATCTTGAGGACCTGAAGGATATAATCTAAAAAGAATGTTTCTCAATACTTCGTTAGATAATCCCATTAATCTAGAAAATTGTTGAGTAGATTTAGAACCATAGCCTGAAACATCATTTGAAAATTCTGAGATAGTAGTTTTCATGCTTTTAAATTGTGTGTAAACTTGTTGGAAACCTTCTTTCATCATTTTATCTTGATCCCTTTCTAATCTACCATCTAAATAATAAATTAAATCAGTAGCTATGAAAACTTGATCGGTTACAATATTTATTTTTTTTCCTGGAGTGTCATTATAATTGAAAACAGGATCTAAACCTAAACCGGCTTCTGTGGCGTATACAACGTGATCTTCAACGGTGTCTAGTACACAATTTTTTGTATCATCACCGGATTTTTCAATTTTATTTGTTGCAACAAGTTCTTGAGGTCCTAAAATTAACAATTTTGTAGGCATATTGTTTGCATCTTTTTCTAAAATAGTGCCGATGGCTGTTTCTTGATCGGTACTTAAACAAAATGAATCACCTACAGCAAAAGCACCAGCTGGGGAAGAGGTGGTGACATTAACTACTTTTCTAGCAATCAATATCTGTGCCTGTGTTCCACCGCTAGGAGTTTCAACTTTAACTGTACCGTAAGGTCTAGTTACATTCTCAGGGTCAACAATTTCAAACCAATTTTCGTCATTTGTGTCTTCTGCTTCATTATAAATAACTTTAAAAGAGTTAGATTCATTTAATAAAAAAGTTTGGTTTTCTGAGTAACTAACATTGTATGTTTCTCCGTCCTCATACCCTGAACCCTCAACAATATTAAAGACCGATTCGTCGTCGTCAATACTAGGATCAACTGCAGTAGAAATCATAAATTTAGGGTCAACCTGATAATTTAAAGGTGCTGGGTCTTGGAATTTAATCATATCAGTTTCTTTGTAACCTTTACCACCATCTAAAATTCTTACATTAATCATTTTACCTGTTGCGTCAGAATCATACATGAGTCTTAAACCTGTTCCTGATCCTGTAACTTGATTATCCATAATAAGATCGGTTTGATTATACAATGAAGTATGAACCTGCCCTTGAGTAATCCAGACCAAAGATGTTATACTATCATGAGTTGCTAGAGATTGAGAAGGACAAAATATAGCCCTGTCATTAGATCCCCAATCTCCATTTTGTGAAAAAACGATATCTAAAATAACTTCTTCGTTAAGTAATCCTAAAGGAAATTGTCTATCAACTTTAAATAAACCTGGGAATAAATCTCCCAATGATATAGAATATTGTGGAGTATTTTCGTAATCAGTTTCTAAATTAAAATTATAGTCAGCATTAACCCAATTTGGGCGACAATTATTTCTACCTTTGACATCCTGCGAAGGGTTTTCTTTTTCGTAGACATCCCCAGCTAATCTATATTGACCAGCTAAAACCTCGGAATTATCTGGGTTTGAGTCTAATTTAGATCCAGAACAAGTCTCAAAAACGAAATTAATCCCATGTAATTGGGAATCAATATTTAATTTTTTTTCAGGTTCTGTTAATTGATTTAAATTGGCATATAGATGGTTTGCGTTGTCAATTTCTGCAAATTTTCCAGAAGATTCAGTTCGCATGCTTGCCGATTGAATTAATGAAAAAACGCCTAAATTAGGTGGATACTGATAACCCTCTTCAACACATGTTGCAGGTAATACGATACGAGAATCTGCACTTAAATAAGCACCTCGGCGAGGCAAAATAAAAGAACACTGTCCGCCTGCTGTATTTGTATCATTTATGCTTCTTGGAAATATACTAATAGTTTCAATCCTTTGTTCTTTATTTTCAATTGATTCGCTTAATTGTAAAGATTGTGGTAATTGATTCATTATTATATATAAATATATTATTTTTATATATTGTTTTTAGCAATAAATAAAAATATTTTTCAATTATTAAATAAATTTTATTAGTTTACTGCAACTTGATTCCCTAATTTATCAGTGACTATTTCAGTAGATGCCAATGTATAAATATAAACGTTATTGGGTTCATTATCTAAATCAGATTCAATTGAATAATTATAAGAGGCGTTAGAATAATTGCTTGAAGCTCCTGCGAATAGTCCATCGAGTCTAGCACCGATGCCATATACATGCGAAGCTTTTTCTATATCTCCATTCCTTGACCATGCTCCATTATTTGTTTTAACCCATTGTTTGACTAATCCTTGATCAGTTGTTTGAGGTGTTTCTAAATCTGATTGTCTAACATCAACCATATATTCTAATTTTTCAGAATCTGGAGAAATTAAACATTTTTTATTTTGACAGTATGGATAAATAGCGTCTAAATATTGTCTTGATCTTAAAGCTTGGAATGATTCAGCTTTATTTATTTTAGCTTCATCAACGGAATAATTATTAGGATATCTGATAGCACCTCTATTTATAGTAAATTGTTTGATATTTGCTACTTCATAATCATCATTGTCATTTAATATAGGACAAGTCGAGAAACTATTATAAGAATCATTTTGTGACCATTCAGAAGGTACAAAATTATGATAAATAGTATTTACATTTTGAAGCTGAATATTAATATTATTATGATCGTTAGAAGAGTTCATAACATTTTGAAAGTTATAGAAAGAACTGTAAGCAGAATCTAAACCTTTTAACTCTTGATCTAATACAAGATAATCACCCATTAAAAAAACTCCTTGTAATTCATATTTATAATTTTGACCACTTAAACCGTATATTACCTGAGAATCTGGAGCTAAATTAACTTTAATACTTAAACCTCTTTCTAAACTGATTAAAGGGTTGGATGTGAAGTAACCATTTTTTAAAGGTAAAGCGAATTCAACATCGCCGCTTATTTCTCTTGCGATAACATCATTGTTAGCGCAAGCGGTCAGAGACATATTTTGATACGAGCATAAATCTTTATAAGATGTTGTAGCCCCAATGGATGAAGCCATATTTCTATGATAATTTTTAGCTTGTTCAACCATAGATCCTCTCATATTAGAAACAGATATAGTGTCAAGAACCGAATTAACTGCGATTCTATCATCAATATAAGCAACTTCTTCATAAGATGCTACATCCTCTTCAGCAGATCCGTTAACATCGAATCGATTTGCGGGCATTTGTTTATCACCATTTTCATTTATCAATCTAAATTTTCCGCATAAAAATAAACTTCCGGAACTTATCAAACGTGTAACATTTTCATTAAAGTCAAAAGTTATTATAGGCGATGATTTGTAATATGAATATAAACCAGAATTATTTTTATTCACTGGAAATAATTTGAAGGGCAATTTTTGTACAATATTAGCACTCATTATTTATATATATTAATATATATTATTTTTTTATATTAATATATTTTCTCATAATTATAATATTTTTAGTAAATTACTTGCATAGAGTCTGGCCTAATTTGTAATTGTCGTCGGTGAAATAAAAATGAATGCATCAAGAGTGCTTCGACATTGGTATAATTAACATTTAATCTAATCTGACCTTCCGTAGGTCTGTTGCAATTGTATGAATATTGCGGTAATGCCAGTCTACGACCGATAAACAGATGTGAATAAGAGTCGCGTATTGTGTTGACATCAAAACCCGCGGCTTGTAAACTCAGCATCATTTCTCTTAAAGCTACTGCATTAAAACTTTTTTTAGCATTTGAGAATCTATCAAGCTCTACACGTCTGTCAGGTGTGACAACTCCATATAAATTGTAAGAATAGTCTCTATAAACAGTAGTTGAGCTTGAATCAGGCGCGAAAGAGTCTTCTTCAAAAGAGTTCGCGGAAGAGTGTTGACCAACCGAAAGAATAGCTTTAGCTCTTCCATTTCTCGCATTTATGTATAGTGAGTTATTTAAGGAATTACTAGAAATATTAACAGGGTAATCGGTATAAGTTTGATATTCGATGTTCATTTGTCCTCTTTGTAGTTTATCTAAAATACTGTCTACATATTGTTGGCCTGCATCAACGTAAGAAATATTCATTCTAACGTCAGACATTTCAAAATTTTCTGTATTGTTCGTTGTTGTATCCCCTACAATGTATACTGATTCATTTTCACCAACTTCGGCTGATAAATTAGTAGTAAAAGTTAATTTTATTTCCGCTGTGTCTTCATCATCATCGTCACTTCTTACAACTTTTACAGAAGAAATTTTATAATTTGTACCATTTACGTTAACAGTTTGACCTTCTGCAAAAAGGTGTGCGCAATTATCTAAAGCAGGGCTTAAAACTTTATTACCTGTAAAGGCTGTTGAATATTCTTTTTTATTGTTTTTTAACGTAACATTATTAGTGTCTTCTGCCGAAGTTCCGGCAGTAACATAACCAGTGGCCGAAGAATAGCCGCCATATACATCATGAGCTACGACGACTTCTCCTTGTGCGTTTACTCCGTACATTTGGGCTTTAAGATTTTGAGCGACTGTCTCAATATTATTCAACTGTATCTTAATTCTTAAACCTCCTAAAGCTAAATTAACTAAAACTTTTTCTCTATCTGGTTTACACAAACCAGACAAATACAAAGGCATAAGTACTTCAACAGTTTTTTGATGATCTTGGCTTTTTGTGGGGTCACAATATTGATTACCTGAAGTATCACCGATAACAACTTTGTTAGGTTTGCCTTCATGTAAATATCTCAAATTATTTAGAGATTCATTAGCGGAGTAATATTGTCTTAAAGCATCACAAATGGCGTAATTATCTAAATTTTCAAAAACGGTACTCCCATCACCGCTTGAGATTTGAACACTTCTCCATAGTGAATAAGCCCCAGCTCTTTCAGAGACACATTGTTTTAAATTTCCTGATAATTTTAAATTAGCTATAATATAAAGATCTTTTGGATTTAAAACTTGAAAAGTTGGAGGTATATAAAAATTAATTTCATCAGAATCTTTATAAATATTATTTTTTCTGTCAGTGTAAATAACTGTATTTTGGGTAACAATATTTGACATTATTATATTATATATATATATTTTATATTTTTATATAATTAATTTAATTATAGAAAATTATAAATAATTTTAAAATACTCCTGACGCTACATGCATTGGAGTAGCAACTGTTGATATATCACCTACTACATTTGCCGATGAGAAATTATCTTTAGCGGCTTGTACTTGGTTTGTAAGTTCTTGTTGTTTAATTGTGTCTTGTTGATCTTGTTCGGTATTAATTTGGTCTTGTGTTTTAGCGTCTTGTCCACCAGCTACAGCAGCATATATTCCACCTCCAATTCCGACTAAAATTCCAAGCACATCGCCCACAATAGGCACTGCATCAAGTGCAGCTCCTGCAGCTTCTACACCAGCTACAGTGCCCTCAACTGCGGCTTCTGTACCTGCTTCAACTGCTGAGGAAACAGCTTCAGTGCCTGCTTCAGCTGCTCCTTCTACTGCTTCAGTGCCTGCTTCAGCTGCTCCTTCTACTGCTTC